>PPYF01102343.1_pt1 | contig 150331 bp, 134 predicted proteins | sample 1559871 | NCBI WGS metagenome assembly PPYF01 (sample SAMN08240021, study PRJNA423297) | Human gut metagenome, whole genome shotgun sequencing project. | reverse complement strand
TTCCATGTGTTGTAGCAATCAACGCATTCCCAACCGATACAAAGGCAGAGCTTGACTTAGTAGAAAGCAAATGTAGAGAGCTGGGCGTAAACGTTGCACTGTCTGAAGTATGGGCAAAAGGCGGCGAAGGCGGAATTGCTCTGGCGAAAGAAGTTATCCGTCTGGTTGAAGAACCAAACGATTTCACATTCTCTTATGAATTAGAGGGAAGTATTGAAGATAAGTTAAACCAGATTGTACAGAAAATCTACGGTGGTAAGAGAGTCGTTCTGACTGCAAACGCACAGAAACAGGCTGCACAGTTAGAAGCGCTGGGATATGGGAACTGCCCAATCTGTGTTGCTAAGACACAGTACAGTTTGACAGATGACCAGACAAAATTAGGAGCACCGACAGACTTTGAAGTAACAGTAAGAAATCTGAAGATTTCCGCAGGTGCAGGATTTATCGTAGCATTGACAGGAGAAATTATGACAATGCCAGGACTTCCAAAAGTACCGGCTGCTGAGAAGATTGACGTGGACGAAAGAGGAAAAATTACCGGTCTGTTCTAAGAATAGATACGGAGTTTTAAGGAGGATACAACAATGGGATTTTCAACAGTACCATGTAATGAATTTGTAGAAGTATTAGCATCAAAGGCTCCTGTACCGGGCGGCGGCGGTGCATCTGCATTAGTAGGTGCAATCGGAACTGCTTTAGGAAATATGGTTGGAAGTCTGACCGTAGGGAAAAAGAAATATGCCGAAGTAGAAGATGAAATGTGGGAGTTAAAGAAAAAATGCGATGAACTCCAAAAAGATTTTCTTCGCCTGATTGAAAGAGATGCGGAAGTATTTGAACCTCTTTCAAAAGCTTATGGTATGCCAAGAAGTACAGAAGAAGAAAAAGCAGAAAAAGCAAGAGTTATGGAAATCGTATTAAAAGACGCTTGTTCCGTTCCAATGGAAATTATGGAAAAGTGCTGTGAAGCGATTGAAGTAATCGTTGAATTTGCTGCAAAAGGTTCTACATTGGCAATCAGTGATGCAGGGGTAGGCGCTGCATTCTGTAAAGCTGCATTAAAAGGCGCAAGTCTGAATGTATATATCAATACAAAATCTATGGCAGACAGAGCGTATGCAGAAGAGTTAAATCAGAAAGCAGATGCTATGCTGGAAAAATATACAAAAATTGCAGATGAAACATTTGAAAGCGTATTATCCAGATTAAAATAAGAAAATCAGAGAAAGAAATTGGAGGAAGCTAGAAAATGGCTAAGAGATTACTTGGTAAAGAAGTAACAGCAGCATTAAATGAAAGAATTAAAGCAGATGTTGCAGAATTAGAAGCAAAAGGAGTAAAACCAACATTAGGTATTATCCGTGTAGGCGAAAACGAAAGTGATATTTCCTACGAAAGAGGAGCTACAAAGCGCTGTGAAACTTTAGGAGTTGCTTGCGAGAAAATTTTACTTCCTGCTGATGTAACACAGGAAGAATTATTAGCAACAATCAATAAAGTAAACAAAGATGATAATATTCACGGAGTATTATTATTCCGTCCACTTCCAAAGCACTTAAATCAGTCCGTAATTGAAAATGCTCTGGATCCTGCAAAAGACGTTGACTGTATGACAGATGGTTCTATGTCAGGTGTATTTACAGGAAAGAATGTAGGTTTCCCACCATGTACACCGCAGGCATGTATGGAAATTCTGGACCACTATGGAATTGACTGTACAGGTAAAAAGGCAGTTGTAGTTGGAAGAAGCTTAGTAGTTGGAAAACCTGCTGCTATGATGCTTATTAAGAAAAATGCAACAGTTACTGTATGTCATACAAGAACTGTTGATATGCCTTCTGTTGTAAAAGAAGCTGATATCGTTATTGTAGCTGCCGGTCGTGCAGGTGTGGTAGACGATACATATTTGAGAGAAGGTCAGGTTGTTATTGATGTAGGTATCAATGTAAACGAAGAAGGCAAGCTTTGTGGTGACGTTGATTTTGAAAAAGCAGAACCAATTGTAGAAGCAATCACACCTGTTCCGGGCGGAGTAGGAAGCGTTACAACCTCTGTTTTAGTAGGTCATGTAGTAGAAGCGGCTAAGAGAAAATTCGCTTAGTGAAATTTTTTAAGGGAGTTATCACCTGATGTATATTTCAGGTGATAACTCCTTTTTAATACAACAAACAAAAGGTGTTTCCGCAATGGAAACACCTTTTGTTTTAGAAATTACAAGCTGGGCGGCGTATCCAGCATCTCAGGTACTCTTACGAGTGTGTCGGGAGCCTTTCCGACCTTTGTAATTTAATTTATTGTGTCCATATTATAGAGGAAATTATACTATTTGTCAAATTTTTTTAAGCGGACATTTGCGATACCATGTTTTAATTTTCCATTAGTAATAGTGTGCAGAGTGGAAACATATAAATAATTTTCTTTCATATCAAGTTTTATTCCGATTTGAATATTATCATGAAACCTTTTGACAAGTTCAAAACTGTCTCCAATCTCATTAGGATTTACTCCGATATAATCCGGAGATGAAATGATAGATGAGATAAATTTGAGATAGGGAAGACATTCCGGATGTCTTTTTTTTATATGCTTTTCTGGGCCACAGGATTGATATATAACGTCTTGATTAAAATGTATAGGTAGATAGTTGTGAAATTCTTTATTATAAGATGCAACAGGAAATATTTTGCCGTTCGTGATTTATATCACCTCTTGTCTGTATGTGTGAATAAAAATATTCTATGGAAATTCTGTCATATTCTTCCGAAACCAAAGGGGCATAAGGTTTCTTTGGCATCTTGCGTTTTTTCTTTCTTTAATGGCAACAGAATGAAAAAATGTTTTCCAAAGCTCAGAATACAAGTCTGTGTCCTGTCTTGAATTTTCCAGAAAAGAGAGTTCTTCTTTGGTAAGAGGACTTAAAAAGGATTTTTGCTCCAAAGGATGGATTAAAGCAATCATGTGATTTTTATCAATAATCATCCAGTTTTCCGAAGGCATACGGTCTTCAAAATGAGGAGCAAGCAGAGTAAGTACGTTGCATTTTGGTTCAATAACAGAAAGAAGTATATTTTCATTAAGTCTGGAAAATCGTACAAATTCACGAAATTGATGGGCTTCATTTGTTACCTTTCTTTTTAACTCAAACAGGGCGGCAACAGCCGGATTTCCAAGCATTTGGATGACTTGTTTTTGATAGAGAAATCCGACAATTAAGAAACGATAAATAATATCCAGTTTATTACTTTCATAAGAAAGAGATGCGGTATAGACATCATAAAAAGCCTGCGGACATATTTTATTTTGAATAGAGCGGATGACTTTTTTTACTTTTTCTTTATCTGCATCAATATGGCGGTATTCACAAAATAATTCGAAATTTCCAATAGGCTCTGTCTGAAGGCGAATATTAGAATGACCTAAACGGGCAGCCCAGGCATCGTAGATGCAGGTCATCATATCATCAAAGGTATCACAGCATGTAAAAACAATCATATCAATTTTCCTTTCATTTTTTAAAATTGTCCCAGAATACTTTTGCATTTATCCTCTATGGTGGGCGGAACATCGAGAAAATGGTCATCAAACAGAGATAGCTGCTGGTAGGTCTGAGGATGCTCCAGCTTCCATGAGGTTTCTTTTTGCTCTGCGGTAAGCTGTCGGGTAATAAAGTTTTCTTCAATGGGCATGGAATAGAGCATTTTCCCGTGACAGGTAATAAAATATTGTGCCCGCTTCAGAACAAGCCCAAGACGCTTTAAAATAGAAAAATCCAAGGTTGAATTTTTTCTTGCCTGAACAATGCGAAGAGCCGATTTATTTCCAATGCCGGGAACCTTTAGTAATTGACTGTAACTTGCAGTGGAAACTTCTATGGGAAACTGATCTAAGTGTCTTAGCGCCCATTCACATTTAGGGTCAAGGAGCAGGTTGAAATTGGGTTTTTCAGGGCTTAATAATTCTTCTGCATGAAAGCCGTAATAGCGCAGCAGCCAGTCTGCCTGATACAGACGGTGTTCCCGTAAAAGAGGCGGCGGAGTATTGGGTGAGGGCAACAGGCTGTCTTCGTTTAACGGAATATAGGCAGAAAAGAATACACGCTTTAAGTCGAACTTCTGATACAGTGTCTGAGTGACTTTTAAAAGTTCATAATCATTTTCCAAAGCTGCTCCGATAATCATCTGTGTGCTTTGACCGGCAGGAACGAAAGAAGAAGCAGAAGTGTTGTGCGCAGGCAGAGAAGCTGCGGTTTGCACAGCCAAGGAGGAAGCAGAGGCATTCAGCTGCTTTTGCCTGTCATTTGAAAAAATAGAGTTTGGCAAATAGCGGTTTCCGTGATGGCGTTCAAAGGAAGATGATTTTCCCAGCGCTAAACGGGAAGCTGCGATATTCTGCTGTATTTGTGACATAGGCTGTAAGATTTTATCATGCGTTTTACCCGGAGCAAGGGCTGCCAGCCCTTCTTTTGTGGGAAGTTCTATATTTACGCTCATTCTGTCTGCCAGATAGCCGGTTTTCTGGATTAGGTCAGGGTGGGCGCCGGGCACAGCTTTCGCATGGATATAGCCACGAAAATGATATTTATTTCGCAGAAGATATAAGGTTTGGTAAATAAGCTCCATGGTGAAATCAGGGCTTTTTATAACACCGGAGCTTAAAAATAAGCCCTCAATATAATTGCGCTTATAAAATTCCACAGTAATGCCGCAAAGCTCTTCCGGCGTAAAGGTAGTGCGGACTCTGTCATTGGAGCGGCGATTTAAACAGTATTTACAGTCGTAAATACATTCGTTAGAGAACAGAACCTTTAACAGGGAAATACATCTTCCGTCAGCGGCAAAGCTATGGCAGATACCGGAGGCACAGGAGTTGCCTAAATGCCCCTTTGCCCCTCGGCGGTCTGCACCGCTGGAAGTGCAGGCAACATCGTATTTGGCAGCATCGGATAAGATTTCAAGCTTTTGATTTATTGTGAATGAGGTTTGAATGTTCATAAGGTACTCCTTTAAATTAAATCGAATGTATGTTCTGTTTTTATTATAAGAGTAGGAAATGAAAAAGTCAAGAACAAATGTTCTGGTAATGACTGGTAATTTTTTATTTTTCTCAGGCATATAATTTAGTAATAGAATAAAGGGGGTATAGTATGGATACATATAATATTTATAAAGATATACAGGCACGTACAGGCGGCGAAATCTATATTGGTGTGGTAGGCCCTGTGCGTACAGGAAAGTCAACCTTTGTCAGAAGATTTATGGAAATTGCAGCATTGCCCAATATGGAAGAACCGTTGAAAAAGGAAGTCAGAGACCAGCTTCCTTTAAGCGGTTCGGGAAAGATGATTACAACGGCAGAGCCTAAATTTATTCCGAAAGAAGCTGCAAAAATTCAAATAGGAGAAGACCTTTCGGCAAAGATACGTTTGATTGACTGCGTGGGATTTATGGTGCCTGAGGCTTCCGGAAATATGGAGGATGGTAAGGAGCGTATGGTAAAAACTCCATGGTTTGGATATGAAATTCCCTTCCATCAGGCAGCAGAAACCGGTACGCAAAAAGTAATTACAGAACATTCAAACATTGGGCTTGTTTTGACTTGCGATGGCTCTTTCGGTGAAATTCCAAGAGAAAATTATATTTCCAGTGAAGAAAAAACCGTGGCAGAACTAAAGAAAACAGGAAAGCCTTTTTTGATTTTAGTAAATTCTCAAAAGCCCTATAAAGAAGAAACCTTAAAGCTGGTAGAGGAATTAAAACAAAAATATCAAACAGGTGTTTTAAGCTTGAACTGTGAACAGCTCAGAAAAGAAGATATTTGTCGGATTATGGAAAAAATTTTATATGAATTTCCCATTGTGCAGATGGAATTTTACGTTCCAAAATGGGTGGAAATGCTTCCTTCAGAGCATTATTTGAAAAAAGATTTAATTGACAGTATTAAAAAGCTTATGGAAAAAATGCGTTATGTCAAAGATGCGACAAAAGAAAATATGCGGGTTTCTTCTGAATATATCCAAAATCTTCTTTTGGAAAAGACTGATTTATCCACGGGAAAATTGAAAATACGAGTGGATATGGACGATGTGTGGTATTATGAAATTCTAAGTGAAATGACAGGGGTAGACATCTCCGATGAATACGAGCTTATTCATACCATGCAGGAATTGGCAAAAATGAAGGCAGAATACGTAAAAGTGCAGGATGCCATTTCTTCTGTCAAGGGAAAGGGATATGGTGTGGTTACACCGCAAAAAGACGAGATTAAGCTGGAAGAACCTGTGGTAATCAAGCAGGGTAATAAATATGGGGTAAAAATAAAATCGGTCAGTCCTTCCATTCACATGATACGGGCAAATATCGAGACAGAAATTGCGCCGATTGTGGGAAGCGAAGAACAGGCAAAGGATTTAATTTCTTATATTAAAACAAGTGACGAGAGAAAGGAAAGTATCTGGCAGACCAATATTTTCGGGAAATCCATCGGAGAGCTGGTGGAGGATGGAATTCACACAAAACTGATTCAAATCGGTGATGAAAGTCAGATAAAGCTTCAAGATACCATGCAGAAAATTGTCAATGACAGCAAAGGCGGAATGGTTTGCATTATTATATAAAATCGAAAGAGGGAGAGTGCTGTATGCGAATGCGGCAGTCTCTCTTTTGTTGTGAAAAAGAAAGTTTTATGATAAAATGACAAAAAGAAAAGCAAATGAAAAGAGATGATATTTTTCATGGAAGACTCCAATTATGAAAAAGTATTTCAAGAATTTCAAAAACGTTTTTTAAAAAAGAATATAGATGAAACGGCGAAGAGATTACAACTGAAAACAGATACTTATTATTTGTATGTTCCATTTTTTAATGAAAACTGCCGTGTAGAAAAAGCCACGGGAGAGATTACAGGAGAAACAGGACAGGAGCTTTGCGTAAGCGACCGTTTGACCATTATGCACCACTTATGCTGCCATCAGGAATTTGCGCAGAAAAGTGACAGGAAGGTTCCGTTTCGGGAAATCAGGGAAGCAGCTGTTTTTGAGGCGGCTTATAACCGAATGGCGCTGGAACCTTTAAAAAAAGCTTTTCAGGGACGTGGAGATGCGCTTTTAAAGGCGGGCATAGAAATAGGCGGCAAACAGGAAAAATTTGGCGATGTCAGTATTACCTTGCAGGCATTTCCAATGATTTCCCTTACTTATATTTTCTGGGACAGTGACGAGGAGTTTCCGGCGGCAGCCAATATTCTTTTTGATAATCGGATTGCTCAATGGACACATCCGGAAAGCGTTCCGGTTTTAGCGGAAACAGGAACAAAAAGATTGATAGCAGCTATGAGGATTTGAGAGTAAAGCTTGGTTTTGCGTTGACTTTTTACAGGGAAAATTATATAATGAGTACGGTTATTGAGGAAAGAAACAGAACTGAGCATTTTTATGGAAGCAGGTGAAATTCCTGTGCAAGTCCGTTACTGTAAAGCCAGATACATAGATTGCTTAGAGGAATGAAGAGCATCTGCGGCAACCGGATGACTTCAAATAAAAAAGGGTATCTATTATCCAATGGAGAGTTCGTTGTCTTAGAGGACAGCGAATTTTTGCTTTTAAAGGAATAGACAATGGAAGAAAAAACAGGATTAGAAGAGTATTACAGTATTGTAAATAATAAAAAAATGCGTTTTGGATATACTACCGGCTCCTGTGCCGCAGGAGCGGCTAAAGCAGCGGCGCTGATGCTTTTTGCAGGGCAGGAGCAAAGATATGTAGATTTCATGACACCAAAGGGAATTTCCCTTCATCTGAAGGTTCTGCATATTACCAGAGGAGAGAACTGGGTTTCCTGTGCCATTCAAAAGGATGGAGGAGACGACCCGGATGCCACAAGCGGCATTGAGATTTTTGCAAAGGTTGAAAAAACAGAGAACAGAGGCGTTTGCATTGAAGGCGGCATTGGCGTAGGTCGAATAACGAAGAAAGGGCTGGAACAGCCTTTAGGGAATGCGGCAATTAACAAAGTTCCCCGTGCTATGATACAAAGAGAGCTGGAAAACGTTTGTAATGATGCAGATTATGAGGGCGGACTTCTGGTAACCGTCAGTGTGCCAAAAGGAGCGGAAATTGCCAAAAGAACGTTTAATCCCAGACTGGGGATTGAAGGGGGGATTTCCATACTTGGTACATCGGGAATTGTAGAGCCTATGAGTGAGGCTGCTCTGATAAAAAGTATTGAGGTAGAAATGCGTCAGAAGGTAGAAAACGGTGCAAAATACCTGCTGATTACCCCCGGAAATTATGGTGCAGCCTATATGAAGGAGCATCTTTGTCTGCCTTTCGAGGAAAATATAAAGTGCAGCAATTATGTGGGAGAAGCTCTGGATATGGCAGTATCCATGGGCGTAGAAGGGATTTTGTTCATTTCTCATATCGGAAAATTTGTGAAGGTGGCAGCAGGTATTATGAATACCCATTCCAGATGTGCAGATGCCAGAGCAGAAATTTTAAGCGCCAATGCCCTTCGGGCGGGAATTTCTTTGGAAAGTGCGAAGGAAATTCTGAATACCGTTACGACGGATGAAGCATTGGAAATTATTCAAAGAGAAGGATTATTAAATCCGGTTATGAAAGAACTGACAGACAGAATTCTGTTTTACTTAAATCACAGAGCTTATAACAGAATGCTTTTAGGCGCTGTGCTGTATTCCAATGAGTTTGGTTATCTTGGAGAGACAGAGAATGTAAAGGAACTGACGGATTTATTAAATCATCAGTACCGGAAAGGACAAGAAGAATGAAGGGAAAATTATTTGGACTCGGAGTAGGACCAGGTGATCCGGAATTATTAACAGTAAAGGCGCTTCGCCTGATTAAGGAAAGCGATGTTATTGCAGTTCCGGGGAACGATATTCAAAAAAGTGTTGCATATCAGATTGTAAAAGGGGTATATGAGGAGCTGGATGAAAAAAATCTAATTCCCATTGCAATGCCTATGACAAAGGATAAGGCTGTTTTGGAAGCAAATCATGAAAAGGCAGCCAATGATATTGAAGCTTATTTAAAAGAAGGAAAGCAGGTAGCCTTTCTGACTTTAGGCGACCCTACGGTTTATTCGACTTATTTATACGTACATAAAAGAATTTTATCCAGAGGCTATGAGGTCGAAATCGTCAGCGGAATTACATCCTTTTGTGCAGTAGCGGCAAGATTGAATATGGGACTGGTAGAAATGGCAGAGCCCCTCCATGTAATTCCTGCAACTTACCGTGCAGAGGAAATGGATGAAATCTTAAAAATGCCGGGAACAAAGGTACTGATGAAAACAGGAAGTAAAATGCAGCAGGTAAAGGAAAGCATTGTAAACAGCGGGCAGCAGGCAGTGATGATTGAAAATTGCGGTATGCCGGATGAAAAGATTTATTTGTCCGCAGAAGACATTCCGGAAAAAGCAGGATACTATTCTTTAATTATTGTGAAAGAAAACAAATGAGGTGAAAGAAGATGATACATTTTATAGGTGCAGGAAGCGGGGCAGCCGATTTAATCACAGTGCGTGGAAAAGCATTTTTAGAAGAAGCAGACGTATTGATTTATGCAGGCTCTCTGGTAAATCCGCAGTTATTGGATTATGCAAAAGAGGACTGTGTAATTTACAACAGTGCAAAAATGACACTGGAAGAGGTCTTAGAGGTTATGCTTCAGGCAGAAAAAGATGGGAAAATGACCGTGCGTTTACATACAGGAGACCCCTGTCTTTACGGTGCAATTCGGGAACAGATGGATGTACTGGATGAAAAGGGGATTGCTTATGATTATTGTCCCGGCGTCAGCTCTTTTTGCGGAGCGGCGTCTGCTTTAAATCTGGAATATACACTGCCAAATGTATCCCAGAGTGTCATTATTACACGTATGGCAGGAAGAACGCCTGTTCCGGAAAAAGAAAGTATTGAGTCCTTTGCAGCGCATCACGCAACCATGGTAGTATTTTTAAGTACAGGTATGCTGGAGGAGCTGTCAAAGCGTTTAATTGAAGGCGGTTATGAACCGGATACACCGGCAGCGATTGTATATCGTGCCACATGGGAGGATGAAAAGAGCTTTGTCTGTACGGTTGCTACTTTGGCACAGACAGCAAGAGAAAATAATATCACCAAAACGGCTCTGATGATTGTCGGTGATGTGGTGGCACATCCGCAGTATGACCGTTCAAAATTATATGACCCCGGATTTACTACGGAGTTTCGCAAGGGAACAGATTTGTAAGCAGATAAGCAGGAAGGTTTTTACAGTAAGAAAGGATTGTAGAAAATGAAAATAGCAATAATCAGTTTCAGTCAGTCGGGATATCGGTTAAGCGAAATGCTTTACTGGGTATTAAAAGAACGTTCTTATGAGGTGGCATCCTACACCAAAAGTAAATATACGAAAAAGGTTTTAGATGAGTCTCAGCTGGATGAGGACTCTCAGGATTTCAGAAGTGTGAAGCAGTTTGCAAAACCTGTGGACGAGTCTATTAAAGAGTGGACAGGAAGAAGATTTGAGGATTGTGATGCCATTGTGTTTGTAGGAGCCTGCGGCATTGCGGTAAGAAGTATTGCTCCTTTTGTAAAAAGCAAAAAGATAGACCCGGCTGTGGTGGTCGTGGACGAACAGGGACAGTTTGCCATTTCTCTTCTTTCCGGACACATTGGCGGCGCAAATGAGCTTACGGAAGAAATTGCAGAAATTCTTCGTGCCCAGCCGGTTATTACAACAGCCACTGATTTAAACGATAAGTTTGCGGTAGATGTTTTTGCCAAGAAAAACGGCTGCTTTATTTCCGATATGGAATTGGCAAAGGAAATTTCAGCGGCTCTTCTGGCAGGAAAGGAAGTTGGATTTGTCAGTGATTTTCCATGGCTGGGAGAAATTCCGGATGAGTTAAAGCTCTGTCAGAAGGAGGATGAAGAAAAACCGGAGATTGGTATTTGTGTTACCACAGGATATTTGGAGCATCCGTTTGTGCATACCTTATATTTAATTCCAAGAGTAATTACCACAGGTCTGGGATGTAAAAAAGGAACAGATAAGGAAACCGTAGAAAGCGTTGTACGCAGAGCCTGCGATGAGCTTTTAATTCCTTCTGTGGCTATGGAGCAGGTGGCAAGTATTGATTTGAAGAAGGAAGAGGCGGGTATTCTGGAATATTGCAAGGAGCGGAAAATCCCGTTTATTACTTATACTGCGGAAGAGCTTCAGGAGGTAGAAGGCACTTATGCCAGCTCTCAGTTCGTGGAGAATGTGACAGGCGTAGATAATGTCTGTGAAAGAGCGGCGCTTTTAGGTAGCAGTAAGGACGGAAAAGGCAGACTGATACAGAGAAAATATGCAAAGGACGGCGTGACAGTGGCGCTGGCTATGAAGAAATGGAGTGTGAACTTTGAATAAATTATATGTTGTGGGAATTGGTCCCGGCGCTTATGAAAAAATGACAATCGAGGCAGCAAATGCTTTAAAGAACAGTGACGTAATTATTGGATATACCGTATACGTAGATTTGGTGAAAGAACATTTCAGCGGAAAAGAATTTTTGACAACACCTATGAAGAAAGAGGTAGACCGCTGTGTTATGGCATTTGAGGAAGCCATGAAGGGCAAGACCGTATCCATGATTTGCAGCGGAGATGCAGGTGTTTACGGAATGTCAGGGCTGATGTATGAAATCGGTGTGAAATATCCGGAAGTGGAACTGGAGATTATTCCCGGCGTGACTGCGGCAACCGGCGGAGCTGCTGTGTTGGGAGCGCCTCTTATCCACGACTTCTGCCTTATCAGTTTAAGTGATTTATTAACACCTTGGGAAAAGATTGAGGCAAGACTTTTAAATGCGGCAAAAGCGGATTTTGTGATTTGTTTATATAATCCGTCCAGTAAAAAGAGACATGATTACTTGCAAAAAGCCTGCGATTTGATGATGCAGCATCAGTCACCGGAAACCGTATGCGGAATTGTGGGAAATATCGGCAGAGACGGAGAGCACATGCAGGTCATGACCTTAAAAGAGCTTCGTGATACAAAGGTAGACATGTTTACCACTGTTTTCATCGGAAATTCACAGACAATGAATATTCAGGGCAAAATGGTAACGCCAAGAGGCTATAAAAATGTGTAAAGTAATTGTTTTTGCAGGAACTACCGAAGGCAGGCAGCTTGCACAGTTTCTGGAAAAAAGACAGGTTCCTGCCCATATCTGTGTGGCAACGGAATATGGAGAACAGCTTTTAGGAGAGAATGAAAATCTGGAAATTTCTCATGAGCGGCTCAATCAGGAACAGATAGAAGAATTGATTTTAAAAAATAACAAACCACTTGTTATTGACGCCACGCATCCTTATGCTGCGGAGGTGACAAAAAATATAAAAGCCGCATGTGAAAATACAGGCGCAGAATATTTAAGGGTTCTTCGGGAAAATCAGGAAAATGCTGATTTAGGGGACTGTGTTTATGTTGAAACCGTGGAAGCGGCAGTTGATTATCTTGGAAAAACAACAGGAAATATTCTGGCAACCACAGGGAGTAAGGAAGCTGCAAAATATACAGTGCTTTCTGACTTTGAAAACCGTGTTTTTCTTCGGGTTCTTTCTCTGCCAAACGTAGTAGAAGAATGTTCCCGCTTGGGCTTTCAGGGAAAAAATCTGCTCTGCATGCAGGGACCTTTTTCAAAGGAATTTAATATTGCCATGCTTCGCCAGCTGAATTGTAAATACATGGTAACAAAAATGTCCGGCAAAAGCGGCGGTTTTCTGGAAAAGCTGGAAGCAGCCAGAGCTTGCGGATGCACCCTTGTTGTGGTGGGGCGGCCTTTAAAAGAAACAGGAGTTTCCTTACAGGAATGTAAACGGATTTTATGCAGAAGCTTTTCATTGCCGTCACAGGCAGAGATTTCCCTTGTGGGAATTGGAATGGGAAATACAGACAGTCTTACAAAAGAGGCAGAAAAAACCATACAGGAAGCGGATTTACTAATCGGCGCTTCCAGAATGTTGGAGTCCTGTGAAAAAAAAGAGCAGGATATTTACGTGGAATATAACAGTGAAAAAATTGCATCATACATACAGGAGCATCCGGAATATGAAAAAATCGCCGTGGTTTTATCCGGAGATGTGGGATTTCACAGTGGGGCCAAAAAGCTTCTTGCGGTTTTGGGAAATCAGGTAAAGGTAATCTGCGGAATTTCTTCGGTGGCATATTTTATGAGCCGTATTCAGAAATCATGGGATGATACAGTTTTAACCAGCAATCATGGAGAAGAAGCCAATTTGCTTTCTCTTATCAGACAAAATAAAAAGGTTTTTTCTATTTTGGGAAAGAATGACAGCGTTTCTGAGCTTGCAAAAAAGCTGCTGGCTTATGGGATGGATGAGGTGGTTCTCTATGTTGGAGAACGGCTGTCTTATGCAGATGAAAAAATCCAAAAGGGAACGCCCGAGACCTTTGCAGACTATGAAGGCGACAGCTTAAGCGTTTTATATGTGGAAAATGAAAATTACAGGCAGCAGTCGGCAACCCACGGCATAAGAGATGAAGAATTTTTAAGAGATAAGGTTCCCATGACAAAGGAAGAGGTTCGAACGGTGTCTCTTTCCAAGCTGAGACTTTTTGAAAACTCTGTATGCTATGACATAGGGGCAGGTACAGGCTCTGTGGCAATCGAAATGGCGCTGAGGGCTTATAAGGGAAAAGTATATGCCATTGAAAAAAAAGAACTGGCAGTGGAGCTTTTAAAGAAAAACAAAGAGCAGTTTCAGGCGGATAATCTGGAGATTATAGAAGGACTGGCTCCGGAAGCAATGAAAGCTTTAGAAGCGCCTACCCATGCCTTTATCGGGGGCTCTTCCGGAAATATGAAGGAAATTATGGAACTGCTTTTAGAGAAAAATTCAAAGGTTCGCATAGTTATTAACTGTATTGCCTTGGAGAGCGTGTCAGAAGCTTTGGAGTGTTTGAAAACCCTGCCTGTAACGGACACAGAAATTGTGCAGATGACTGTGAGCAAATCAAAAACAGTCGGCAGATATCACATGATGATGGGCGAAAACCCCATTTATATTATTTCCTGTACGGGAAATTGTCAGCAGAGAGGATAGAACTATGAGTACAGCTCGTTTTCTTTTAACAGCCGGTGCGAGCGGCAGCGGAAAAACCCTGATTACCTGTGGGATTTTACAGGCATTGAAAAACAGAGGACTTCAAACAGCCTCTTTTAAGTGTGGGCCGGATTATATTGACCCTATGTTTCACACAAAGGTAATCGGAACAAAATCCCGAAATTTAGATACTTTTTTTACCACGCCGGACAGAACCAGATATTTATTAAAACGAAATCTGGAAGACTGTGACATTGCCGTAATGGAAGGTGTTATGGGCTATTATGACGGCGTAGGCGGAACAACCACAAGGGCAAGCGCCTATGATTTGGCAAAGGTGACACAGACACCTGTGGTGCTGATTGTTAATTGTAAAGGAATGAGCGTCTCTATTCTTCCCTTTATTCAGGGATTTGTGAATTTTATGCCGGACAGCAACATCAAAGGCGTACTGCTGAACCAGATTTCTTCCATGCTGTATCCCAGAGTAAAAGAAATGATTGAAACAAAGCTGGGAATAAAAGTATATGGCTATGTTCCTGTGGTAACAGACTGTGTCATTGAAAGCCGCCATTTAGGGCTTGTAATGCCTAATGAAATACAGGATTTCAAGGAAAAGCTTGGAAAGCTTGCCAAGCGTATGGAGGAGACCATAGATTTCCATGGACTTATTGAGCTTGGAAAGAGCGCTCCTGCTATTTCTGTTGAAAAAGAAACAAAAGAATATTTTCAAAGCTTGAAAAATCAGGGAGAAAAAATAAAAATAGGCTTGGCAAAGGATGAAGCGTTTTGCTTTTTCTATGAGGACAACCTAAAGCTTTTAGAGGAAATGGGCGCAGAGCTCATTCCGTTTTCTCCCATTCACGATAAAGAGCTGCCGCCTGATATTCAGGGCTTATTACTGTATGGCGGTTATCCTGAATTATACGGAAAAGCGCTGGAAGAAAATCTTTCTATGAGGGAACAGATAAAAGAAGCTCTTTCAAAGGGGATGCCGGTTTTGGCAGAATGCGGCGGTTTTATTTATCTCCACGATATCTTTGAGGATGAAAAAGGGGTTTTTCGTCAGGGAGTAGGACAGATTAAAGGGACGGTCTTTAATACAGGAAAGCTGTCTCGTTTTGGGTATATTGAAGCGTCCTGTAAAAAGCCGGTATTCGGAAGACAGCTTGGTATGTGTCCGGCACATGAGTTTCACTATTTTGACTCTACAAGCTGCGGAGCTGATTTTTATGCAAAAAAGCCCACAGGTAAAAGAGGCTGGGATTGTATTCACAGTACGCCGACTATGACGGCGGGATTTCCTCATTTTTATTATTACGGAAATCCGGAATTGCCAAAAGCATTTCTGGATTGCAGCAGGGATTTTAAGAAAAGACAGTCAGGAGGACTTGAAAAATGAATTTGCAGGAAGCTTTAGAAAAAATACAGCCGTTAAACGAAGAAGCAATGAAAAGCAGTCAGGCACATTGGGACAGTATCGCCCATCCCCTGCACAGCCTCGGAAAGCTGGAGGATATGATTGTGCAGATTGCGGGAATTACAGGTACGCCAAAGGTGTGCGTGAAAAAAAGAGTTTTAATTCCCATGTGTGCGGACAACGGCGTAGTAGAAGAGGGCGTCACACAGACAGGGCAGGAAATTACGGCTCTGGTGGCGGAAAATTTCTTACAGGAAAAAGCAGCCTCCAGCATTATGTGCAAAAGTGTGGGCTGTGATATTTTTCCCATTGATGTAGGTGTGGCAAGAGACGTCCGTATTTTTAACCGCAAAATCGCCTATGGAACAAAAAATATGACAAAAGAGCCTGCAATGACAAGGGAACAGGCAATCCGTGCCATTGAAATCGGAATAGAAGCAGCGCAGATGATGAAGGAAAAGGGCTATCATATTCTTGCAACCGGTGAAATGGGCATTGGAAATACCACGACCAGCAGCGCTGTGGCTTCTGTACTCTTAGATATTCCTGTGGAAAGAATGACAGGCAGGGGAGCGGGACTTTCTACAGAAGGCTTAAACCGCAAAATTACAGCAATTAAAAACGCCATTGCCCTTCATCAGCCTGATAAAACAGATGCCATTGATGTACTTTCTAAGGTAGGGGGATTTGATATTGCAGCGATTGCCGGACTGTTTTTAGGAGGGGCAGCCCTTCATATTCCTGTTTTAATTGACGGAGTCATTTCTGCCACAGGAGCTTTGGCAGCGGCAACGATTTGTCCTCTGGCAAAGGATTATATGTTGGCTACCCACGTTTCCAAAGAACCGGCAGGCGCATTGCTTTTAGAAGCGCTGGGAAAAGAAGCGCCTCTGTATTGTGACATGTGTCTGGGAGAAGGAACGGGAGCATTGAATTTATTCCCGCTGCTGGATACCGGTTTGGCAGTTTACAATCAGATGGGGGATTTCGGAAACTGGGGAATGGATGCTTACCAGCCCTTGGATTAGAGAGGAAAGACAAAATGATTACTTTAATTACAGGGGGAAGCGGCAGCGGAAAATCCGCTTATGCAGAGCAAAAGGTAGTAGAATTCGGGGATTTCAACCGTATTTATATTGCTACCATGTACCCTTTTGACGAGGAAAGTCATCAAAGGATTGCCCGTCATCGTGCTATGCGGGCAGAAAAAAATTTTTCTACTGTGGAATGTTATGTAGGCTTAAAAAATGTGAAAATACCGAAACACTCCTGCGTACTTTTAGAGTGTCTTTCCAATCTTACCGCCAATGAAATGTTTCAGGAAAACGGCGCAAAAGAGAAGGTAGTGGAAGAAATTTTAGAAGGTGTGAAAAATTTAGACAAACAGGCCGAGCAGGTGGTCATTGTAACAAATGAAATTTTTTCCGATGGAATAGAGTATGATGAGGAAACAAAACAATATCAGAAATATCTGGGAGAAATTAATGCGAGACTTGCCGCGTGGGCGAAGGAAGTAACCGAAGTGGTGTATGGCATTCCGGTGCAGCAGAAAAACACAGAGCGAAAAGAAGGACAATAAAATGGGAAAATTATGGAACAGCTTTAAAATTGCATTTTCTATGTATTCCAAAATCCCAATGCCTGCCAGTGACTGGAAAAAGGAAAATATGCGCTATATTATGTGCTTTTTCCCCCTCATTGGTGTGATAATCGGCGGAGTTGTATGGCTTTGGGGCTTTTATGGAAGATATCTTACAGAAAGCAGAGGCTTTTATGCAATGATTTTTGTTATGATACCGGTATTTCTCACAGGAGGTATTCATTTGGACGGCTTGCTGGACACTTCAGACGCCATTCATTCCTATCAGCCAAGAGAACGTAAGCTGGAAATTTTAAAGGACTCCCATGCAGGAGCCTTTGCCATTATCACTGCCGTGGTGTATTTTTTCCTGTACTACGGCATGTATCATGAAATTACGTTACAGAGCCTGCCGGTGGTATGTATCGGCTTTGTGCTTTCCAGAGCGCTGGGAAGCTTTTCCATTGCCAGCTTTCCTATGGCAAAGAATACAGGGCTTGCAGCTACTTTTTCTGACGGAGCGCAGAAGAATTGCGTAAGAATTGTTTCCTGCGTTTATGTTATTCTTTGCGTGTGTGCAATGCTGGCATACAACCCTGTCATCGGGGCATGTGCGGTAACCGGAGCTGCTCTGGAATATTGGTATTATTATAAAATGTCTATGAAGGAATTTGGAGGAATTACCGGAGATTTAGCCGGTTTTCACATGCAGATTTGCGAACTGGTGATAGCGTTTTCCTGTGTAATCGGTGAAAGCATCAGCAGAATGATATAAAAGAAGGGAAAGACCATGAAGTTAATTATAGGCGGCGCTTTTCAGGGAAAGAAAGAATATGTAAAAGAGAAATTTTCTCTTTCCGAAGAGCAGATGACAGACGGAAAAAATGCAGAATATGATGATATTTTTCATTGTACCTGTCTGTATCATTTTCATGAATGGGTAAAAAAGGGACTGGAAAAAGAGTGGGATTTTGAGAATTTAGCAGAGAAAATTCAGGAAAAAAATCCGGATTTAATTGTGATTTCCAATGAATTAGGATATGGTGTAGTCCCCATAGATGCCTTTGACAGAAAATACAGAGAGAGTACAGGGCGGCTCTGCACACAACTGGCTGCAAAAAGCAGACAGGTCATCCGTGTGGTATGCGGTCTTGGCATGGTGATAAAAGATGCTTAAAGTAGTTTTAATCCGTCACGGAAAAACATTGGGAAATCTCAAAGGCAGATATATTGGCTGTAAGACCGATGAAAATTTGTGCTCTCTTGGCATAGAGGAGATAAGAAAGAAACAATATCCAAAGGCAGAGCTTGTATATGCAAGTCCTATGAAACGATGCTTGGAAACAGCGGCGCTGATTTATCCAAAGCTTTCTGTGGAAACAAATATACAGTTAAAAGAGTGTGATTTTGGAAAATTTGAAAACAAAAACTATCAGGAGCTGTCAAGCGTAAAAGAATATCAGGAATGGATTGACAGCAACGGAACACTGCCTTTTCCAAACGGAGAAGGGGTGGAAGAATTTCGAGAAAGATGTATTAAAGGCTTTGAAGAATGTATTTTAAAAGCTTTTTCAAAAGAACACAGGCAAATTGCCATGGTAGTACACGGAGGTACAATCATGAGCATCCTTTCCCATTTTGCAGAGCCGAAAGGCGAATACTTTAAATGGCAGATTGGGAACGGAGAATTTTATCTGCTTCACATAGACAGGGAAGCTTGGGAGCAGAAAAAAGAAATCAGTCTGGTACAGAAAGGATAAAATCATGATAAGATGGACAGGAACTGCCCTGCTTTTGGGCTTTTTTATAGATTTACTTTTGGGAGACCCCAGATGGCTTTACCATCCGGTCCGAATAATCGGAAACGGCATTTCTTTTTTTGAAAAACATTTAAGAAATCTATTTCCAAAGACAGAAAAAGGAGAACGAAAAGCGGGACTGGCGCTGGTGATTTCCATTTGTTTCCTATCCGGTTTTGTACCTCTTGCTATTTTGTATATCGGCTATCAAATACATACCGTACTGGGAATTGTGATTGAAAGCTTTTTTTGCTACCAGATGCTTGCGGTAAAATCTTTAAAGCAGGAAAGCATGAAGGTATATAAAGAGCTGAAAAAGGGCGATTTAGAAGGCGCAAGACATGCGGTTTCTATGATTGTGGGACGTGATACAAAATCACTGGATGAAAAAGGAATTACAAAGGCGGCAGTGGAAACTGTTGCAGAAAATACTTCAGACGGAATTATCGCACCTCTTTTTTACATGGCAATCGGAGGCCCTGTGCTGATGTTTATCTATAAGGGGATAAATACCATGGACTCAATGGTGGGATATAAGAATGAGAAATATATCAATTTCGGAAGATATGCTGCAAAGCTGGATGATATAGTCAATTATATTCCTGCCAGAATTTCCGCATGGCTGATGATTGCAGCTGCTTATCTGGAAGGCTTTGACGGCAAAAATGCAAAAAAAATTTTTCTCAGAGACAGATACAAGCATGCCAGTCCGAATTCTGCGCAGACAGAAGCAGTCATGGCAGGCGCTTTAAATGTGCAGCTTGCGGGAAATGCCTATTATTTTGGGAAATTATATGAAAAACCTACCATCGGAGATGCAAACCGAGATATTGAATATGAAGATATTAAACGTGCCAATACCTTATTATATGTAAGCTCCTTTTTAGGGGCAGTGCTTTTTGTGGCAGTAAGAACTGTCTTATTGGCAGGTATTCTATTTCTTTAAAGGAGATTAAAACAATGACAAAGATACACATACACGGCGGAGACGTATACCGTAATCCCGGTATTTTAGATTTCTCCGCAAATTGTAATCCCTACGGGATGCCCAAGGGCGTGAAGGAGGCAGTCATACAGGCGCTTGAGAAAGCGGAATGTTATCCTGACGTAAGCTGCGATGCCCTTCGCAAAGCATTGGCAGAGGAAGAAGAAGTACCGGAAGAAAGAATTATCTGCGGCAACGGAGCGGCAGATTTGATTTTCGGTCTGGTACTGGCAAGAAAGCCAAAAAAGGCATTGCTTCCAGCTCCTACTTTTGCCGAATATGAGCAGGCTTTGTCTTCTGTGGGATGTGAAATCGTGTATGTGCCGCTTTCAGAGGAAAAAGGCTTTGTGCCGCAGGAGAATTTTATAGACAGAATTACCGAAGACATTGATATGGTGTTCTTCTGTAATCCCAACAACCCGACAGGAATATTGGCAGACAGAAGCTATGTAGAAAAGCTTTTACAGCGCTGCAAGCGTTCAGATGCCTTTCTTGTGCTGGATGAATGTTTTATTGATTTTATCGAAAATTCGGAAGCTTATACTATGAAAGCCTATCTGGAAACTTATACCAACTTCTTTTTGCTGAAGGCGTTCACCAAGAAATATGCAATGGCGGGTATTCGTCTGGGCTATGGATTTTGCAGTGACAACCAGACTTTAGAAAATATGCAGGCAGTAATGCAGCCGTGGAATGTATCGGTGCTGGCACAGGAGGCGGGAATAGCAGCGTTAAAAGAAAAAGAGTATGTAAAAGAAACACTTAGTAAAATCAAAGCAGAAAAAGAATGGCTGTTAGAAAAATTAAGAAAATTAGAGCTTTTCTGTTATCCCTCAAAAGCAAACTATATCTTTTTTAAAGGCCCTTTACATTTAAAGGAGAACTGTTTAAAGCAGGGGATTGCCATAAGAGACTGCAGTAATTATCCAAATCTGGAAAAAGGATTTTACCGTATTGCAGTTCGAAAAAGAGAAGAAAACGAGCGCTTAACAGAAGCTTTGGAATATATTTTAAACGGGGAAAAGAGGAAATAGCAATGGCAAAGGCAATTATGATACAGGGAACAATGTCCAATGCAGGAAAGAGTCTTTTGGCAGCAGGACTTTGCAGAATTTTTAAGCAGGATGGCTATCGGGTAGCGCCATTTAAGTCTCAGAATATGGCGTTAAATTCTTTTATTACAGAAGACGGGCTGGAGATGGGAAGAGCGCAGGTCATGCAGGCAGAGGCAGCGGGAATTAAGCCTTCCGTATTCATGAACCCTATTCTTTTAAAACCTACCAATGATGTGGGAAGTCAGGTGATTGTAAACGGAGAAGTGCTGGGAACGATGAGCGCCAGAGACTATTTTGCTTACAAGAAACAGCTTCTTCCCAAGGTGATGGAAGCTTACCGTAAGCTGGAAGAAGAGTATGATATTATTGTCATTGAAGGAGCAGGAAGTCCTGCAGAAATCAATTTAAAAAAAGAAGACATTGTAAACATGGGTATGGCAAAGCAGGCAAAAGCTCCTGTACTTCTGGTGGGAGATATTGACAGAGGCGGCGTTTTTGCACAGTTAATCGGAACAGTTATGCTGCTGGAGGAAGACGAGCAGAAAATGGTAAAGGGCATGATTATCAATAAATTCCGAGGGGATGAAACCATTTTAGAGCCGGGAGTGGTAAGTCTGGAAGAAAAAACAGGTATTCCCGTGGTGGGAGTAGCCCCTTATATGGAATTGGAGGTCGAAGACGAGGACAGTCTCACCGAACGTTTTTCCGATAAGCAGGAAATCGGCGTCATTGATATTGCAGTTATCCGTGTGCCCAGAATTTCCAATTTTACGGACTTTAATGCTCTGGAAATGATTTCCGGTGTTTCCCTGCGCTATGTAAAAGCAGTCAATGAGCTGAAAAATCCCGATATGATTATTTTACCGGGAACGAAAAACACAATGGAAGATTTACTCTGGTTAAGACAAAACGGACTGGAAGCGGCGATTTTGAAAAAAGCGGCAGAAGGCAAGATTATTTTTGGCATTTGCGGCGGTTATCAGATGTTGGGAGAAAAGCTTTCAGACCCTGACGGCGTTGAAGCCGGGGGTGAGATAAAGGGCATGGGACTTTTGCCAATGGAAACCGTGTTTCAGAATTTGAAAACACGCACAAGAGTTTCCGGTACTTTCCCAAAGGTAGAAGGTGCGTTAAGTTCTCTTACAGGCGTAAAGCTGGAAGGATATGAAATTCACATGGGAGAAAGTGTACTGCTGGAAGGTGCACATCCTTTCACGGAAATCACCGACCACGTTCAAAATACAACAAAGCAGGACGGAGCTTACTGCAACAATGTTTACGGCTCTTATGTACACGGCATTTTTGATAAGGAAGCTGTTGCAAAAAATATAGTAAAAGCCATCGGAGAAGAAAAGGGGCTTGATGTTTCTGAAATGACGGGGATTGATTTTGCCGCATTTAAGGAAACACAATATGATAAACTGGCAGACGGTCTTCGAAAGCATTTAGATATGAAGAAAATTTATGAGATTTTAGAAGCCGGATTGGAATAAAAGAGAGGCAGACCACAAATGAAAGTAGAATTAGAAAATGTAAAACCAAAAGAAATCGAAACAAGAAGCTTTGAAATTATTACGGAAGAGCTGGGAGATAAAAAATTAATTCCCGGTACAGAATGTATTGTAAAAAGATGTATTCACACAAGCGCTGATTTTGACTATGCGGATAATCTTTGTTTTTCTCCAAATGCAGTGGAAAAAGCCATTGAAGCCATTAAAAACGGCGCCTGTATTGTCACAGATACACAGATGGCAAAGGCAGGAATTAACAAAAAGGCACTGGCAAAGTACGGCGGTGAGGTTTATTGCTTTATGTCTGATGAGGATGTGGCAAAAAAAGCAAAGGAGATGGGTAGCACCAGAGCCACAGCAAGTATGGACAAAGCGGCTGAACTTGGAAAACCATTGATTTTTGCTATCGGAAATGCGCCTACTGCTCTTGTAAGACTGTATGAACTGATAAATGAGAAAAAAATTTCTCCGTATTTAATTATAGGGGTTCCCGTTGGCTTTGTAAATGTGGTACAATCTAAGGAAATGATTATGGATACAGACGTTCCTTATATTGTTGCCAGAGGAAGAAAAGGTGGAAGCAATATTGCCGCATGTATCTGTAACGCTTTATTATACATGATTGATAATGAAAGAGATTACTGGAAATAGGAATTTCAGGAAGGAAAAAACATGAAATGTGACAGATGCGGAAAAGAAATCCCGGATACCGATCTCTACTGTGGACGGTGCGGAAAAGCTGTTTTTCCCGAATACATGGATGAGGACGATAGATGGGCTTATTATAAGACAGACGAGGAACTGGAAGAAATTTTAAAGGCAGAGCAGGGAGAAGAGAAGGCAGAGCCTACAAAGCCTGTACAAATGACAAATGTTCCAAAGGAAGAAGAAAAAATCGAAGAACCGGTTCTGAAAGAAGAAATTATACAAACAGAAGAAGAACCGGAGCAAGAAAAGCCAGAAGTTGAAAAACCCACAGAAGCCGAAGAAAAGGAAGATACTTCTGTTACAGAACCAGAAGAAACACCGAAGCTGAATGAAGAACCGCAAGAAGAACCGCAGATGGAATGTCAGGAGGTTGAACCGGCTGTTGCGGAAGAAGAGGAGAATGTCTGGGAAGAAGACCTTTTTGACGAGGAAGACGAAGAAGAGGAGGAAGAGGAAAAGCCCCCTTTAAGTCCCGAGAAAAAAAAGAAAAGGCGAAACATTGCCATTCTCATTACTTTTCTGTTGCTTTTATGCCTTGGAATTGGCATTGCTTTGGGAATGAAACGGATGAAAGATTTGGACAGGCAGGAAAAGGAGTATTATGAAAAATTACATAAAGAAGTGGTTCATCAGGATACTCCGTCTGAGGAGATTGAGAAAGAAGTGGATGAAACAGAGAAACAGGATGCTGCGCAAGAGGAAACGACAAAACAGGAGCGTTTTCAACTGGTAAATCCGGATGAAATTGATTTTTCCCAATATCAGAAGATTGTACCTGTCAGTACCGAACAAAACTCCATCAAAGAGTCTGACACTTATGATTACAGTGCACAAAGTGCAGTTGACGGAGACAGTAGCACCTCCTGGCAGGAGAATGAGGAAAACACAGGAGAGACAACCGGTATTCGGATAAATTTCGATGGAAATCATAAGGTTCGTTATCTTGTATTATATTTAGGAAACTGGAGAAGCGACCAGCTCTGGGAATATAGTGCACGGCCAAAGACATTGACAATCCAAGTGGGAGACAGTGAGACAAAGGATATTGAATTTTCCGACGAAAAGAAAAAATTCTGTCTTTCCTTTGAGGAACCAATAGATGCGTCTTACATTTCCATGTATATTGCAGACTCTTATGAGGGAAGCAGATGGAATGACAATGGTATTTCAGAAGTAGAAATATATGAATAAACAAGCTTATTATTCCATGACAAACAGAAATTGCTTTGTCATGGAATAACTGCGTTTATTGCCTGAAACAGAATAGATAATAGGATATGGAGAAATTATGAAGAAACAACAACGAATGAAAGAAGTCAGAAGAAAAAGAAGAATTATGTTTACGGTTTTAGCTGTGTGCATTTTTTGCCTGACCGCTCTTTTAGGCGGAATAAAGCTAAAACAGGCTTATGACAGAAAACAGGAGGAAAAAGCAAGGATAGCAGCCGAGGAAGAACGGAGAAGACAGCAGGAGGAAGAAGAAAGACGAAAGCTGGAGGAACGGCTGAATGTTCAGATTGATATGGATATTTACAGTGAAGCCGCTATTGTAAAGGACGTACAAAACAATAAGGTACTGGCTTCTAAAAATGCAGAAGAACGCATTTATCCTGCGTCTATGACAAAAATTCTCACCTTGTTGATTGCCGTGGAAGAGCTTTCTGATTTGGAGGAGAAGGTTCAAATTCCGGTAGACGAGGTTTTGGCTGAATATGAAAGAGGAGCTTCCATGGCAGGCTTTCAGCCGGGAGAAAAAGTTTCTGTAAAAGATTTGCTGTATGGTCTGATGCTGCCGTCAGGAGCAGAATGTTGTACTGCGCTGGCATGCAGAATATCAGGAAGTGAAGAAGCCTTTGCTGAAAAAATGAATGAAAGAGCCAAGGAGCTTGGGATGTTAAATTCTCACTTTGTAAATGCCTCAGGTCTGCATGAAGAGGAGCACTATACAACCGTTACAGATATTATGATATTATTAGAGCAGGCAATTAAAAATGAAACCTTTTATGAGGTTTTTACCACCCGTTCTTATACAACTGCTCCCACAGCAGCAGAGCCAAACGGAATTACCTTTGAAAGTACCATGTATGACAAGAAATCGACCTTAGAGGTGACAGACGGAGAAATTCTGGGCGGCAAAACAGGCTTTACCAATGCGGCTGGTCAGTGTCTGGCAAGTCTGGCAATGGTAGAGGGACAGGAATACATTTTAGTAACAGCAGGAGCGGATGGAAATCATAACACCGAGCCTTTCCATGTGCTGGACGCAGAAAATATTTACAGTCAGATAGGAGCTGCAATTCAAAGTGAATAAAATGGCAGAATACTGGATAAAAGAAGAACCGTTTTTACCAAAAGCAGTTGTTTTTGATATGGATGGTTTAATGCTGGATACCGAGCGGATTATTAAGTACAGTTGGGATGTGACAGGGGAAAATCTGGGCTACGGAAAGCTGGGCGATAACATCAAAAATACATTGGGCATGAACAGAGCCCAAAGAAATGCTTATTTTCTGAAGAAATACGGCGCAGATTTTCCTTTAGAGGCGTTTTTAGACGGATATCATCAGGTCTATTATGACTATGAGAAAGAGAAGGGAATTCCCAAAAAAGAAGGTCTGCTTTCTCTTTTAGATTATTTAAAGAAGAAAAACATTCCTATGGCAGTGGCAACCTCCACCCATCAAATGTATGCTAAGGAAGCGCTGAAGGAGCAAGGGATTTTTGATTATTTTCAGGAAATCATCACAGGGGATTGTGTGGAGCATGGGAAACCGCATCCGGCTATTTACGCACTGGCATGTGAGAAATTAGAAGTCAGTCCCGCCGCCGCTCTGGCGCTGGAGGACTCTTATAACGGAATTATTTCAGCGGGAAAAGCGGGAATGAAGGTAATTATGATACCCGACCTTTTGGAGGATGAAACACCTGTAAAAGAATATTTATACGGGAAATTAAAGACACTGGAAGAAGTAAAGAATTGGATGGAAAAATAATGAATGGGATGTCGCTTTAAATACGATGTGACATCCCATTCTGTTTTTTAACAATCAATGGTTTTTAAATGTTCGATAAAAAGTTTTCGGATACCGGTATATTCTCCCAAGCCTTTTAATACAGGCTCTACATCATAGCCTGCTGCTTTGAACTGGCTATACCAAGAGTCCGGCTCATCACTTGCCATATCATTTTTCGCATGGTCTCCGGCAACAATCATAAACGGCGCCAAAACAACCTTTTTCGGCTGATAAGCATGAACCATTTTTAACAGACTTTCCATGGTAGGATAAGCTTCTACGGTTCCCAGAAAAATATTGGAATACCCCTTATCTTTAAAGGTATAGTCCAAAGCAGCGTAAATTGCGTTGGCATAGTGAGTTGTTCCATGCCCCATCAGGACTAAAACCTCATCCTTTGTTAAAGTCTTAAATTCAGAGGTAATGGCATCGATAACGGCTAAATTATCCTGCTCGCTGGTAAGAAGCGGGTCTCCAAAAGAAATAGAATGAAACTGCTCCTGAAAAGCAAGAGCATCTTCTTTCATAAGGTCGTTTTCAATCCCGTTAATTACATGCGTAGGCTGAACAAGTACGTCTGTAATTCCGTCCTGAAGCATTTTCTCCATAGCTTCCTTCACATTGCAAATATGCACACCGTCTCTGGCATTTACTTTTTTGATAATCATTTTGCTGGTCCATGCACGATAGAGGGCATAATCAGGGAAAGCAGCCTGCATATCCTGTTCAATGGCATCAATGGTAATTTTTCTGGTATCATTGTGACTTGTTCCAAAGCTTACAGCCAAGATGGCTTTTTTTGTTTCTTTTGACACTGTTTTTGTTCCTCCGTAGTGTGTATTTATTTTCACATCTGAGATGTATTTTTCTAAAGCATTTAAGTTTTTCGGAAGTGGGAGAGAGGATTTTAAAATTCCTTTTCTGCATAAGCTTTCAAAAAGCTCCAGAACAGCAGGCGGTTCTAAATTTGTTTGTTTTAAAACACCTCGATTGCTGAATACCTGAGCCGGAGTGCCATGCATCAGAACTTTCCCCTCGTGGAATAATAAAATTTCATCTGCCCATTCATAAGCATAATTTACATCATGAGTTGCCATTAAAACAGTAATCCCATTTTGCGTCATCTGATCTACAATATGGTTTACCATAGTCGTATGCTTAGGATCTAAAGCAGCAGCAGGCTCATCTAAAATAATAATTTCCGGTTTCATGACAAGAATATCAGCAATAGAAACCTGCTTTTTCTGTCCACCGCTTAATGCATGGGTTGGTTTATGACGGAAAGGGGTAATTTCCAGATAATCAATGACTTCTTCAACTTCTTTTTTTGTTTCTTCTTCTGAATGTCCTAAATTTAAAGGACCAAAAGAAATTTCCTGATAGACACTGGCTGAAAAAAGCTGATTATCCGGATCCTGAAAAACAATTCCGATTTTGCTTCGCAAATCTAAAAGTTCTTTTTTCTTATAAGTAACTTCTTTATTATGGAAGAAAAGTTTTCCCTTTTGCGGTTTTAAAATACCGGTACAGCATAGAAAAAAGGTAGATTTTCCGCTTCCGTTAGCACCCATAAATGCGATTTTTTGTCCTTTTTTAATTTCCAGAGAAAGTCCGTTTAAAGAATGGCTTTGTTCATCGTCATAAGAAAAATATAAATCTTCTGCTTTTAAAATAATATCTGAATTCATGAAAAAAATCTCCTCCATACAGCAAACAGAAATAAAGCCGAGTCAAATACAACAATGGCTGCAATAACACTTTTTTTCGGAGGCTGGTTTTCCGATAAGACACGGATGGTATCGTCATAGCATCTTGCCTCCATAGAAGCATATAAACGGTTGGAGCGTTCCACGGCTCTTATCATTAAAACAGAGCCTAACATTCCGAAGGATTTTAAAGACGTTTTATAATCACGGTTTCCAAGACGGCAGTTCTGAGAAGTGGAAAGCGCAGAAGCCGTATCCAAAAGCACGAAAATAAAACGATAAATTAAAAGCATGAGCTCCATCAATAATTTGGGGCAGTGGAGCTTCTCAAGAACCTGCAAAATATCCGGCATCGGCGTAGTAAAGGATAAAAAATACAGGCAGGAAACAGCTCCTAATGCCGTAAAAATAAGCTGCACCGCATAAAAGAAAGAGGAGTAGCTGGTGGTAATGTACCAGCTTCCCACAGGAACAGCAAACATATCCATGGGAGTACGGCTTAGATGAAACATAATGGCAATGGTGCTGAGTAATAAAAAAATAATCGGGGCAGTGAGAAAACGTAAATAACGAGAAACAGGGACTCCACCTTTTTTAACGGTAAGAACCCCTGTAACTGCTAATACGATACCTGCCACTGCAATCGAACGACTCATTACACAAATACAAAGTGTAATTATTGCAAAGGCAAACTTCTCACCGGCGTTTTCATATCTGAGTCTGGAATGATAGCAAAGCTTATCAATGACAATCATAAGAAAACTCCTTTCAAAGAGAAATTTTAATTATCGTCTTTCATCCATTTCTTGCGTTCTACAAAACGTCCCATGATGAAAGCAATGACGCCTACGCCAATTCCTGTCTGAAGACAGAAGAGAAGACTTTCCACTTCTCCCGGAAGCTCTCCGCCAATGAGCTTTTCAAAAATAGGAGTTGCCCATGGCTCATAAGAAGAGTCAACCTCTTCTACAACCTGACTTCCGGCATCATCAGAACCGCCAAATTCTGCATCCTTTAATGCGAATAACGGAACAAAAGCAATTAAGAAAATCAAAAGAATGGCAAGAAATACTTTCTTTTTCATATTATTTTCCCTCCTTTAAGTAACCGATAGCACGAAGCTCAGGTTTTGCGTAAGTTTCTAATCCCTGAATAATCAAAACAGTGATAATACCTTCAATGATAGCCAAAGGTACCTGTGTAGGAGCGAATACAGTAAGGAATTTACCCATAGCAGCCATAAACGTGGTATCTGCATTGTGAGCAAGCGCCATCTGTGCAGCTGTAACGCAGTAAGTAAATAAGTCACCTAAGGTTGCTGCAAGAAATACAGAAACTATTTTATTTACTTTTGCTTTTTTACATAACACAAAAATTCCGTAGGATACAAACGGACCAGCGATTGCCATGGAAAAAGTATTTGCTCCGATGGTAGTCAGTCCGCCGTGGGCCAGTAAAATAGCCTGAAACAACAGAACAATCAGCCCTAAAATAGAAACGGCGGAAGGTCCGAATAAAATAGCGCCCAGTCCGGTTCCTGTCATGTGAGAACAGCTTCCTGTTACAGACGGAATTTTCAGTGATGAAATTACGAATACAAAAGCTCCTGACATAGCAAGGAGTGTAATTAAATTTTTATGTTCGGCTAAAGTCTTTTTAATAGACAAAAATCCGGCAACTAAAAACGGAATACATAAAGCACCCCATGCGATACAAAAGCCGCCGGGCAGATAGCCCTCCATAATGTGCATTGCACTGACATTTGTCATCATTCCAAAAGTAAGTGCAAGAATACCAGTCAGTACAAAAATTCGTTTGCGTTGTTTACTCATTTTTCTTCTCCCTTCTGATTTAAAAAATAATGTGCTCTCTGCGGAGCGTTTTATTGTATAGAATACAATTTTCTATACAACAAAAAAAGCCCTTCGGTACACACCGACAGGCTATCAGAAGAACAAGAGGTTCCAGCAAAATTGACATGCTATGAGCCAACCTGTTCTTACACACGGCCATCGTTCGTAACCTGTGTAAATCGCATGTACAAGGCAGGTCTTCTGACTCAGGCATCAGCATTTTATTTCGTCTTCCCAGTAAGCTCCAGTGACATAGTGAAATAAAACTTCTCCTTTACAGCGGCGTGACCGTGCAAGCTTTTCACTTGACTTTCCTATTCTCCTGCAAGCAGGCACCTTGAACACTCAATTCTGCATTCATTGTAACATACTATCTGATTTTGTCAATAAGTTGCACCGAAAAGAATTCTGTGCTAAGATGAAAAAACAGTGCAAAAACAAAAGATTTAGGAGATGGAAGAAAAAATGAGTATTTCCATGGTGGGAATTGATTATAACAAAGCGTCCGTAGACATACGTGCGCAGTTTTCCTTTACAAAGAAAAATGCAGCGGCAGCAATGGAGAAATTAAAAGAAGCTCCGGGGATTTTAGGCTGCATTATTTTGTCTACCTGCAACAGAATGGAGATTTGGGCAAGTACACAGGAGGAATGGGAAGGTTCTCTTTTTGATTTTCTGTGTGAAGAAAAAGGAAAAAATCCGGAAGAATTTCGCAGATATTTTGTGGAGCGAAAGGAAGAAGAAGCCATTGAGCATCTTTTTTATCTGACAAGCGGCTTAAAATCTCAGATTTTGGCAGAAGACCAGATTATTGCGCAGGTAAAGGATGCCCTGTCCATGGCAAGAGACGTCTACTGTACAGACAACGTTTTAGAGGTTCTGTTTCGTATGGCGGTAACTGCCGCAAAAAGAGTAAAAACAGAGGTCGTGTTTTCCAGAGGCAACAGCTCTGTCATTCATCAGGCTATTCAAAAGCTGAGAGAAACCGGATATTCCTTAGACGGCAGTAATTGTATGGTAATCGGAAACGGAGAAATGGGAAAGGTGGCTGCACTGGCTTTGGCAGAGGCAGGCGCTCATGTAACGGTTACCGTCCGTCAGTATCGCAGCGGAATTGTAAGCATTCCCAAAGGATGCGACAGAATTAACTATGGAGAACGCATGGAATTCTTCCCTTCCTGTGATTTGATTGTCAGTGCAACGGCAAGTCCGAACTTTACCCTTACCAAGGAGCTGATACAGCAGGCAGCAACAGGAAAAAAACAGCAAATTTTAATTGATTTGGCAGTTCCAAGAGACATTGAGCCGTCTGTAAACGAAATAGAGGGCATAACTCTTTATGATATTGACAGTTTTAAAATTGATACCAATTCTTTGGAGCTTCAGGAAAGTATGCAGAAGGCAGCAGCAATATTAAGAGAGCAGATGGAAGATTTTTACTGCTGGTATGACGGAAGAAGTTTAATCCCTCGTATTCAGGATATTCAGGCAGAGGCTGTGCAGGATTTAAACCTGCGTATTTTAAAAATTCTGCGAAAAACACCTATGGAAGACGAGGACAGGGAAAACCTTTTAAATGCCATTGATGTTGCAGCCGGAAAGGTTGTCAGTAAAATGATGTTTGGGCTTCGTGATACCTTGGAAAAAGAAGAATTCATAAATTGTGTAGAAGGGCTGGAAAAGCTTTATGGAGCATAAAGAGAAGAAGTTTTTTCCTTTGTTTGTAGATTTCACACAGAAAAGAGCCGTGGTAATCGGAGGCGGAAAGATTGCTGTCAGAAGAATTCAAACACTGCTGACTTTTGTGGGGGAAATCACGGTAATCGCACCTGCCTGTACAGAGAGCGTCAAGACTCTCTGCCAGAAGGGGAAAATTATTTATAAGCAGAAAAAGTTTGAAGCAGAAGATATTGAAAATGCAGACCTTGTACTTGCAGTGACAGATAATCATGCGTTAAACGAAGAAATATACAAGATTTGCAAAGAGAATAATATACTGGTAAATGTAGCCAGCAATCAAGAAAAATGCGATTTTCATTTTCCGGGAATTCTGGAATATGAGAACGTGGTTATTGGCTTTAATGGATGCGGAAAAGACCACAAAAAGGTCCGCCGTGTAAGAGAAATGATACAGGAAATGCTCAGTCATAAAGGGGAGTAAATATGAGAAAAGTAGTAATCGGAAGCAGAGAAAGTAAGCTTGCAGTGGTGCAAAGCGAAATGGTACGGGATTATATCCGAGAAAATAATGCGGATATACAGGTGGAAATTTTGACTATGAAAACCACCGGAGATAAAATCTTAGATAGAACCTTAGATAAAATCGGAGGAAAGGGACTGTTTGTAAAAGAGCTGGATAAAGCTCTTATGGAAAGAAAAACAGAATTATCTGTACACAGCTTAAAGGATATGCCTATGGAGGTTCCCGAAGAACTGCCTCTTATTGCATTTTCCAAAAGAGAAGATCCAAGAGACGTTCTGGTACTTCCAAAAGGTGTTACCCAGTTAGATACTTCGAAGCCTATTGGGTGCTCCAGTTTAAGAAGAATTTTACAGCTAAAAGAAATCTTTCCTGATATGGAATGTAAAAGTGTTAGAGGAAACGTTCAGACACGTTTAAAAAAATTAGATGACGGAGAATACAGCGGTCTGCTGCTGGCAGCCGCCGGTTTAAAGAGATTAGGCTTGGAGGACAGAATTGCCCGTTATTTTGAACCGGAGGAGATGATACCCGCAGCCGGACAGGGAATTTTGGCAATTCAGGGAAGAAAGGATGTAGATTACAGCTATTTAAAGGGCTATGGAGACGAAAACGCCACTTATGCCGCATTGGCAGAGAGAGCCTTTGTCCGTTATTTAAACGGAGGCTGTTCTTCTCCGGTAGCCGCCCATGCCCGGGTCGAGGACGGACAGATTATTTTACGTGGCTTATACTACGATGAGAATACAGGAAATTATGAAAAAGGGCTGAAAAAGGGCAGTGCAGAAGCAGCAGAGGAGCTTGGAATTTCTCTTGCAAAGGAGCTGCAGGAAAGGAGCAAAGCGTATGTGTAAAGGGAAAGTATGGCTGGTAGGAGCCGGTCCGGGAGATATTGGACTGTTTACTTTAAAAGGAATGGAAATTTTACAGCAGGCAGAGGTAGTGGTATATGACAGTCTGGTAGGACAGGGTGTCTTATCACAAATCCCAAAAACTGCCCGCTGCATTAACGTAGGAAAAAGGGCATCGCACCATACCATGCCTCAGGAGCAGATTAATGAGGTTTTATTAAAGGAAGCAAAAAAGGGATATCGTGTAGTCCGCTTAAAAGGTGGAGACCCCTTCCTTTTTGGCAGAGGCGGGGAAGAGCTGGAGCTGTTAATTCAGGAAGGTATTACCTATGAAATTGTACCAGGAGTGACTTCCCCCATTGCAGTTCCGGCATATAACGGCATTCCGGTTACTCATCGTGATTTCACCTCCTCTCTTCACATTATTACGGGACATAAGAAAAAGGGCGCAGCTTACGACATTGATTTTGAAGCCCTTGTTCGTACAAAAGGAACTTTAGTCTTTTTAATGGGTGTCAGCGCCTTAACTGATATTTGTCAAGCGCTTTTAGACGCAGGTATGGAAAAGGATATGCCGGCTGCAATTTTGCAGAAGGGCACAACTGCGGCACAGAAAAGAATTGTAGCAACGGTTTCTACTTTGCCGGAAGAAGTACAGCGACAGGGAATTGAAACACCTGCCATTATTGTAGTTGGTAAGGTCTGCGCTTTGGCAGACGAATTTGCCTGGTATGAGAAGCTTCCGCTTTTCGGTTATAAAGTGCTGGTTACAAGACCAAAGGAAGCGGCATCCTCCATGGCGGCAAAGCTCAGAAAACTGGGAGCAGAGGTGCTGGAATTACCTGCCATTAAGACAGTAGCAAAACAGGAAAATACAGCTCTTTTGAATGCTTTTTCTCATTTGCAGACTTATGACTGGATTGCTTTTACCAGCCCTAAGGGAGTAAAGGTTTTCTTTGAAGAAATGAAAAAAGCAAAGGTGGACGCAAGAAAACTGGGAAATGCAAAATTTGCAGTGGTAGGAACCGGAACACAGAAGGCATTGCAGGAAAAAGGATTTTTTGCAGATGTCATGCCGGAACTGTTTGACGGTGCGTCTCTTGGGAAAATGCTGTGTGAAAAATGCAGCGGAACAGAAAAAATATTACTCCCCAGAGCAGAAATCGGCAGTCAGGAAATCATAGAAGAATTAAAGAAAAAAGCAGGTATTGTCATTGACGATATCGGCATTTACGAAACTCTTTATGAAAAATCTGAAATTATTGATGAAAAGAAGGAATTTGAGGCAGGAAGCATCGACTGTGCTGTTTTTACCAGCGCATCTACGGTCAAAGGCTTTGTGGAAGCAGTGCCGGAGTTGGATTACAGCAGGGTAAAAGCCGCCTGTATCGGAAAACAGACAAAAGCAGCAGCAGATAAATATTCCATGGAAACTTACATGTCAAAAGAAGCGTCTATTGACAGCCTTCTAGAATTAGTAATAGAATTAAAAAAGAATTCAGAGAAAAAGGAGTTGTAGAATTATGAATATCAGACCGAGAAGGTTAAGAGGAAATGAAATCCTGAGAAAAATGGTGCGTGAAACCAGAGTGGATAAAAGTTCTCTGATTTATCCGGTGTTTGTAAAAGAAGGAACAGGAATAAAAGAGGAAATTCCAACCATGCCGGGGCAATATCGTTACAGCATTGATACCTTGTTAAAAGGACTGGAAGAAACCTTAGACGCCGGAGTCAGCAAGGTAATGTTTTTCGGTATTCCGGATAAAAAAGATGAGGTGGGAAGTCAGGCTTACGCAAAAGACGGTATTGTACAAAGAGCTGTTGCAAAGGCAAAAGAAGCTTTTGGCGATGATTTGTATCTGATTACAGATGTATGTATGTGCGAATATACTTCTCACGGACACTGCGGTGTTCTGTGCGGTCATGAAGTAGAAAACGACAAGACCTTAGAGCTTTTGGCAAAAACAGCCCTTTCCCATGTGCAGGCAGGCGCAGATATGGTTGCTCCTTCTGATATGATGGATGGCAGGGTTCTGGCAATTCGTAATCTGCTGGATGAAAATGGATATAAGGAAGCGCCGATTATGTCTTATGCCGTAAAATATGCTTCTGCATTTTATGGTCCTTTCCGTGATGCTGCGGGCTCTGCGCCTTCCTTTGGTGACAGAAAGAGCTATCAGATGGATTATCACAATCGCAGGGAAGGCTTAAAGGAAGCTTTGTTAGACGTAGAAGAGGGAGCGGATATCATTATGGTAAAACCGGCGCTTTCTTATCTGGATATTATTCGTGAAGTGAAAAATGAGCTTCATGTTCCTGTGGCAGCATATTCTGTCAGCGGAGAATACGCTATGGTAAAGGCGGGAGCAAAGCTTGGTTATATTGAAGAGGATAAAATTATCTGTGAAATGGCAGCCGGCGCCTACCGTGCAGGTACAGACATTTACCTCACTTATTTTGCAAAGGAAATTGCAAAATACATCGAAGAAGGGAGAATTGGATAATGACAAAATCAGAGGAATTATTTCAAAGAGCAGTAAAGAGAATACCCGGAGGGGTAAACAGTCCTGTTCGTGCTTATGGCTCTGTTACAGAAGCGCCTCGCTTTATACAGGGAGCTGTGGGCTGTAAAATCTTTGATGTAGACGGCAATGAATATATTGACTACATTGACTCATGGGGACCTATGATTTTAGGACATAATAATGAGCAGGTTAAAGATGCGGTTATCCGTGCCAGCGAAAACGGATTAAGCTTTGGCTGCGCTACGGAAGTAGAAGTGGAAATGGCAGAATTTATCTGTGATAAAATTCCTCACATCGATATGATACGTATGGTAAACTCCGGTACAGAGGCGGTAATGAGCGCTCTGCGTGTTGCCAGAGGGTATACGGGAAAGAACAAAATCATTAAATTTGCCGGCTGTTATCACGGACACACAGACGCTATGCTGGTAAGCGCAGGAAGCGGTGTTATGACAAGCGGCGTGCCGGACAGCGCAGGCGTTCCAAAAGGATGTACACAGGACACTATGCTTGCTGTTTACAACGATTTAAGCAGTGTAGAAAAGCTGTTTTTAGAAAGCGACAATCAGGTTGCCGCTGTGATTGTAGAACCGGTAGGTGCAAATATGGGTGTGGTTCCTCCGGCAGACGGATTTTTACAGGGACTGCGTGACTTATGTGATAAATATCATGCGCTTTTAATTTTTGACGAAGTCATTACCGGATTTCGTTTAAGCTTCAGCGGAGCAGCAGGATTTTACGGAATTACACCGGATTTGGTAACTTACGGAAAAATTATCGGAGCCGGTATGCCCGTAGGCGCTTACGGCGGAAGAAAAGAGATTATGGAAATGGTAGCTCCGGCAGGACCTGTGTATCAGGCAGGGACTTTAAGCGGAAATCCCATTGCTATGGCAGCAGGACTTACACAGCTGAAAATTCTCTGGGAAGATCAGGATATTTACAAACGTCTTTATCAAAAAGGAGAACTTCTGTATGAGGGAATTCGTAAAATCTTTTTAGAAAAAGGCGTGGACTATCAGGTGAATTCCGTGTCCTCCCTAGGCTGTATTTTCTTTACCCCAAATAAGGTAACGGATTATATTTCTGCAAAAACATCAGATACCACAGAATTTTCCAAATATTTCCAATATATGTTAAATCACGGTATTCACATGGCTCCGTCACAGTTTGAGGCTATGTTCTTATCCGATGCACATACAGAAGCAGAAATTCAGGAAACACTGGACTGTATCGAGAAATATTTTTAAGGTGACCTCATGAGTGAAACAGTTGTAGGAATTGGAATAATTGCGCTGCTGCTTTTATCGGCAGCAGCAGTTATGCTGTCAGAAAACAAAAGACGAAAGCTTTTTTTGCAGCAGAAATTAAAAAATGCCTGGGGACAAATACCTGACCGGGAATATACGTATGAAGATTTCCATCATATTTCGCAGTTTTTTCATAAGAGAGAAAAAGAAGGCTTTTTCATTGACGATATCACATGGAATGATTTAGACATGGACCGTATTTTCATGCTGCTGAACCAGACTTTTTCCGCCGTAGGAGGAGATTGTCTGTATGATATTTTGCGAAAACCGGTATTTGAAGAGAAAGAACTAAAATATCGCAATCGGTTGATGCTGTTTTTTGCTAAAAATCAGGAAATAAGAGAGCAGGTGCAGACCATTCTTGCTTCTGTGCGAAAATCCGGCAGCAATAGTATTTATGAAAATATTCATGTAACAACAGAAGTAAACATCAAAGGAAAAAACGTACAGATTGGATTTTGCAGTGCTTTTTTCCTGTCGCTTCTTGTCTTTATTTTGGCGCCTAATCCCGGAGTCTTTTTGTTTCTTTTGCTCTGTGTTGTGAATATCGGCGCTTATATGACACAGAAGCAGGAGGTGGATGCTTATCTTTCCAGTTTCAGAAATGTGTTGCAGCTTTTAGAAGCTTATAAGAAACTGGAAAAGCTAAAAATACCGGAGCTGGAAGCTGCCATGGCAAGAGGAATACCGGCACAGAAAAAGCTGGCAGGCTTTCAGAAACGTTCCTCGCTTGTTATTGACAGAAGCTCAACGGGAGGCGGACTGGAAGGCATGCTTATGGATTACATTCGTATGCTGACTCATATTGATTTGATTAAATTTCAGGATATGATGAAGTCCATGAAGGAAAACCAGAAGGAACTGGAGGAGCTGATTTATACTTTGGGTTATATAGACAGCATGATTTCCATTGCATCTTTTCGTGAAACCTTGCCTTACTATACTTGTCCTGAATTTAGGGAAGAGAAAAGAGCGTATATGGATGTGGAAAATCTTTACCATCCATTGATTGAAAATCCCGTGGCAAACAGTATTTCTGCCAAAGGCGGCATTTTGGTAACCGGTTCCAATGCTTCGGGAAAATCTACATTTTTGAAAAATATTGCAATAAACAGTATTTTTGCCCAAACCATTTATACCTGTACGGCATCTTCTTATTGCGCACCTTATTTTCAGGTCATGACTTCCATGGCGCTGCGAGATGATTTAGGAAGCGGAGAAAGCTATTACATCGTAGAAATCCGTTCCTTAAAGAGAATTTTAGACGCTGCAAAATCCGGCGAAAATCTGCTGTGTATTATTGACGAGGTATTACGAGGAACCAATACCATTGAGCGAATTGGAGCATCTTCCCAAATATTAGCGCACATCTGTAAAAACAATGTATTGTCTTTTGCGGCAACTCATGATATTGAATTGTCCTATATGCTTCAGGAATATTATGAAAATTATCATTTCGAAGAGGAAGTACGAGAAAAAGACGTTGTGTTTAACTATCTTCTGAAAAAAGGAAGAGTAACTACCAGAAATGCCATTCGCCTTTTAGAAATGATTGGCTATGATAAAACATTGATTGAAGAGGCGAAAAGAGCAGTAGAGGAGTTTGAAGCTTCCGGCAGTTGGAAAAATGTCGAAAAAGCAAGATAGAAAATTGTAAAATTTTGCATAGAAATATTGACAGATTTTCAGAAAGTTGTCATAATAAATCATAACAAAAGGAAAAAAATTTCTTTTTATATTTTAGAAAAGAAGAAGAAAATACACGAGAAAGAGACACATCTTTTTCTGCAAAGCAGGCACATCTTTTTGTAAAATCTGAATATCTTATCTTACAGACAGGGATACCGAAACGGTATCCCTTTTTTCTTATTGCTGAAGAATTTTCGTCCTATGAAATAAAAGATACTCCGCAAGGCTCACTGCGGAGAAAAAGATTAGCAAAAGCCGTGTCCGTTGCCGCAGCATAAGAGCAGGATAATCAGTAAAAGACAACTGTTATCTCCGCCGCATCCACAGCCGTCTCCGCCAAATCCGTTACCGCAGAAGCATAATAATAACAAAATCCAGATAATGCAGTTGCAATCACCGAAATTGTGTGTCATACCTCCTCCACAGTTGTCTTCGCATCCGCAACCACAGTTTGTAGCAGCTAAATCACTCATGAATAAATCCTCCAAAAATTTTGATTACACTTACATACTATGTGAACAAAGAAAAATGGTGCAAAGAAATCAAAAAAAATTTAGGAAAGAGTTAAAGTAGAAAGTACCTGATAAATGTCCAACGTTCCGTATCCCCATTCCCGATTGGGATATAAGCGTTCAGGGCTTCGCTTTGCTCCTCTTATCAGCAAAGTTTTCAGTTCTGTGTTATTGAAAATTCTGGCAGGAGTACGGCGCATACCCCATTCTACCAACAAAGCGCATCCTCCGGCTGTAATTGCAGCAGATACAGAAGTTCCCGACAGAGTGGTAAAACGATTGTTCGGGGCTGGTCCAAAAACATTGACGCCGGGAGCAGCTAAATCCGGTTTTATTTGACCGCTTCTTGTATATCCCCTACTGGAGTTTAAAAACAGGCTGTTATTGTAAGCATTATAAGCGGCTGTGGTAATCACAGAAGCAGAGTCTGAAGGAGCAGTAAGGGTGGTGTCTGGATTTGGCTGTATAAAGGTAATGTCCGGTCTTGCAAGCCCTGTAATCGGAAGCCACATATGAAAGGTTCCCTGCCCCGGCATATTAGTATAAATCCGTATTTTCCAGATACCTTGTGTAGGTTCGGAGAAACGAATGAAAATCAGTTGATTGCCTGAAACTGTCTGGAACATTTCTGAACTGACAAATATTTTTGTATTTTCTAAGATAAAGGAAATGTTTTCACTAAAACTGATACGGGGAGATAATTTTTGTACGATTTCTCCTAAAGGAGACTCAAATCCAACCGCATAGACTTCAGGAGGGTCACTCCAAAACTCCACACAAAATCCGGAAGTGTTCTCGGCTACTAATATTTCAACCTCTTTAAAAGTTTCGTTTCCGGAAAAATTCCCATAATAGTGATGTGCCTTTCCGGCTTCATTTCCGGCAGCGACAACAGAGTGAATCCCCCGATAGTTGTCGGCAATGCCCAGCATAGAGTCTACCGGCGAAACACCTGCATGAGGGCCTTGATTAGTACCAAGTCCCAAGCACAGTACAAGTGGTTTTTTCAGTTTTTCAGCTAATAAAGTAAGATAGCGAATGCCCATCATTATATCTGTGCTCTGATATGCCGGCTGCTCGCCATTGGCCAAAAAAAGTGTTTTTAAATACTGTTTTGCTTCTTTTAATTTTACAACAGCCAGCATACTTTCCGGAGCAGCGCCGTTAAAATCGAACCGGGGAAGAGTGCTTCCTCCCGCTACACCTGCAAGGAAGGTTCCATGCCCATTAGTATCTTCGCTGGGAACTACAGAAAAGGGCGTTGTTGCGGTAAGGGCATTATTTAAGTCCTCATTACTGTAAGCACTTCCATATTCTAAATCAAAGGGAGGCGTACCATCTTGAACTGTCTGATCCCAGAGACCGTAAATTCTGCTGCTTCCGTCTGTTCTTCGAAATGCAGGATGTGTATAATCAATGCCTGTGTCAATAAATCCTAAAAGCACATCTGCTCCCTTTAAGTTTAAAACAGGCTGCGTCTGCACCGTCGTAATACCGGAAGCATCCAGACTTACTGTATCAAGGAGGGTATAGAGCTTTGGCAGAGTGTTGTAAAAAAATCCATATTCGTAAAAATCAGGGTAAAATTCCTCTTCTAAGGGATAGTGTACCATTCCATAATAGCGGTTAAAAATCTGCGCTCCCCATTCTGCGTATTCCTCTAAAAAATCAGAATATACGGGTAGAATAATATCCGCATATTTTTCTGAGAGAATAAATTCTTTTTTTGATGGCATAAACAACTCCATAGGACTTTTCTTTCAATCTATGAAAGGAGGGGAGAAAACTTGCCAAGATTGCCAGCGGAACTTTACATGAAAGATTTCCGTATATATAATAAAAGCAGAAACTATTGTTCATGGTATCGGTAAATGGAAAGCGATGAGGGAAATGTCTATGAATATGGAGAAAATTATTCGTTTGGTAACAAAGACAAAAGAGTTAATTAAAAACCGTGAAATGGCTGCTCATGTAAAGGAAAAAGGGGTAGCAGATTATGTAACACAGGTAGATATTGCAGTGCAGAATTTCTTAAAAAAAGAATTGTTTCTTCTTGCTCCGGATATTCAATTTCTCGGTGAAGAAACCGGATTGCAGGAAATGAAAGCCGACAGCTTTTGGATTTTAGATCCGGTTGACGGAACAACAAATCTGATGCACGATTATCAACATAGTGTTGTATCTTTAGCGCTTTGTTATCAGGATGAAATTGTTATGGGAATTGTATATAATCCCTTCCATGAAGAAATATTTTCTGCAATAAAAGGAAAAGGAAGTTTCCTAAACGGACAGCCGATAAAGGTATCAAAGGCAGAAAAACTTTCAGATACAATCATTGGTCTTGGAACTGCAAAAAGAGAACTTGCTGACGAAAACTTTGCACGATTTCGCAGAGTTTTCGGAGCGTGTCAGGATGTCCGTAGAATTGGTTCTGCGGCTCTGGAGCTGGCATATACTGCCTGTGGAAGGCAGGACGGATATTTCGAGATATATCTAAATCCTTGGGATTATGCTGCGGGTATGCTTTTAGTTCAGGAAGCAGGAGGAATAGTAACTGATTTTGCAGGAAATCCCCTTAATCCCAGAGAAGGAGGCAGTGTAGTAGGAACAAACGGAAATATTCATGGGGAGTTGTTAAAACTTTTGTAAGAAGAATGGTAAAGAACTCTGTTTTCGTACTTTTCTATGTCCGTTACATATACTAATGAAAAAGGAAATTTTGTCATGGACAAAGAAAAAGCAGCCGGCAATTATCGGCACGATAATACAGGAGACGAACTTTGGACAGGAAAAGGAATAGGTGTTGCTGTATTAGACACAGGAGCATTTCCCCATATAGATTTTGACAACCGAATTTGGTGCTTTCAGGACTTTGTAAACGGGCGGACAAAGGCTTATGATGACAATGGTCACGGAACTCATGTACTGGGAATTATCGGCGGAAGCGGTGCGGCAGGAAAGGGCAAAATTCAAGGAATTGCGCCAAAATGCGGGCTTATTCCCATTAAAGTGCTGGATAAAAAAGGAAATGGTAGCAAGGAAAATGTACTGCGGGCTTTTCAATGGATTTTAGAAAATAAAGATTGCTACAATATCCGTATTGTAAATATTTCTGTTGGTACTACCAGACGAGAAGGGCATGAGGATTTAATTCAGGCAGTGGAAGATGTCTGGGACGCAGGGCTTGTGGTAGTAGCGGCGGCAGGAAATATGGGACCGGGAAGATGCAGCATTACAGCTCCCGGAAGCAGCAGGAAAATTATTACGGTAGGTTCTTCGGATATGTTGATGAAAAATCATGGGATTTCAGGGAGAGGTCCCACAAAAGAATGTGTCAGTAAACCGGATATTGTAGCTCCCGGAAATGAAATTATGTCTTGTACGAACTCCGACAGTCTATTTCCCTATATCGCAAGAAGCGGCACGTCCATGTCAACCCCGATTGTGTCAGGAGGCATTGCTCTTTTACTGGAAAAATATCCTGAGATGACGAATTTAGAAGTGAAAAAGAAACTTTGGAAAACAGCAAAAGACCTAGGGTATGAACATAATCTTCAAGGCTGGGGATTGTTTGATTTGCATAAATTTTTGCAGTAACTCTTGACAAATAACCTTTTTGTCTATTAAAATGTACAAAGTAGTTTAATGAAACGCAGTGATAATTTGAGAAAGTAAGAGGTAGAAGATATGGGAAAAATACAAATGGCAACACCTTTAGTAGAGATGGACGGAGATGAAATGACAAGAATTTTATGGAGGTGGATAAAAGAGGAACTTCTTTCTCCCTTTCTTGATTTAAATACCGAATATTATGATTTAGGATTGAAATACAGGGATGAGACAAAGGATGAAGTGACTTTGGCTGCTGCTGAAGCAATAAAAAAATATAAGGTAGGAGTAAAATGTGCAACAATTACCCCAAATGCAGCCAGAGTAGAAGAATACCATTTAAAAGAAATGTATAAAAGCCCTAACGCCACTATTCGCTCTTGTTTAGATGGTACGGTTTTTCGTACTCCTATTTTAGTAAAGGGAATTGAACCTTGTGTAAAAAACTGGAAAAAACCTATTACCATAGCAAGACATGCTTATGGTGATGTATATAAAAATGCTGAAATGAAAATTCCGGGAGCCGGGAAGGTGGAATTGGTCTATACAAATGAAAGAGGAGAAGAAACAAGAGAATTAGTACAGGTATTTCAAGAGCCGGGTATTGTTCAGGGAATGCATAATTTAACTTCTTCTATTGAAAGTTTTGCCAGATCCTGTTTTTCTTATGCATTGGATTGTCATGAAGATTTATGGTTTTCTTCTAAGGATACCATTTCTAAAAAATATGATCATACTTTTAAAGATATTTTTCAGGAAATTTATGAAAGAGAATATAAAGAAAAATTTGAAAAAGAAAATATTTCTTATTTTTACACCTTAATTGATGATGCAGTAGCTCGTATTATGAAAGCGGAGGGTGGATTTATATGGGCATGTAAAAATTATGACGGAGACGTAATGAGCGATATGGTTTCCTCTGCTTTTGGTTCTCTTGCCATGATGACCTCTGTCTTAGTATCTCCGAAAGGATATTTTGAATACGAAGCTGCCCACGGCACAGTACAGCGTCATTATTATCAATATCTGGAAGGAAAACAGACCTCCACAAATCCGGTAGCAACTATTTTTGCGTGGAGTGGCGCTTTAAGAAAGCGAGGAGAACTGGATGGTAATTCAGAATTAGAACAATTTGCAGGCAAATTGGAGCAGGCTGTTTTAAAAGTCATTGAGTCAGGAAAGATGACAAAAGATTTGGCTGCAATTACCACAGAAACTTCTGTAACCGTATTAAACAGTTTGGATTTTATAAAAGAAATCAGAAAAGAATTAGGGATTCTTTAAGGTGAAAGTAAAGAAATTCTAAAAATGTAAATATAATTGTGTCCTAATGATAAAGTAGCAAAATTGCAAGTAAGTATTTAAAAATAATGGCTTGTATTTTTTATACTTTAATTGTAATTTCTAAGATTATGTCATTTATTTTGTACTCATTATATTTAGAACCCATTTATTGTTCTATCAATTTCTATGTGAATAGATAATAAGAGAAGTGTTTTTTGCTTCATTTATTTGTGCTTGAAAAGGTAGAATTTATACAGACTTTTATTATTATTCATGTTGTGAACTGAAAGCAGAGGAGGTGAGAATTTTATGAAAAAATGGCATAGGTATTATGGGGGTATCTTAGGAATTATATTTGTAATGGTAATTTTAACAGCTATTATTTTAGAATATGGAAAATTTCCAATAGAAATCACAAGAATAATAATATATGTTTTTTTGGCACTTTTTTTACTTATGCTTCTTGTTATAATTATATATATGGTTATTTGTGGAATTATTATTATGAAAAAAGGGATGCATAATATTCGAACGTTTGATGAGGAACCTTTTAATTCTATTGATGAATATAAAAAGTGTTCGGAGGAAGATAAACAATATTATATTACTCAAATTCAAATTATAAATCTCTATTATCAGAAAAATGGAAAAATAGATGAGCTTATAAATAATAAAGAAATAAAAAAATTATATGCACGTGCGGATTTTTTATCAGTTCAGCATTCCTTATTTGACTATTTTATAACTTGTGCTTGTTCATTGTCAATTTCTGTTATTGCCTCGTTCCTATGCCAAATGATGGATGAAGAACATGGCATATTGACATTCTTAGGGGTAGTTGCAATACTATTATCTTTTTTCTTAATTGTTTTGCTAAGATATGTTGAAAAGGGACAAGCTGGCTCTTACAGATATTTAGTTGATGAATATGAAAAAGAATTATTGTTACAAAAAATAACTGAGTTAGAACAACAATTAACGATTACAGTTGAAGACGAGAAAATGCTAGAGACAAAAAAAATTGTAATCAATGAACTTCTTCGTCAAAAAAAAGGGGCAAAAGTCAAGAAAGAAAAAAAATATATTGAAAATGACATACATCAAATCAGACAATTAGATTTATGTCTAGGAGACTATACCAATTATTATATAAAAACAATATATGTTAATAAAAGTGAATGTTATTTGGTATATCACAAAGAAAAAGAAAATTCTACAAATGCACAGAATTTGGCAAATCAAGAATATGTAACATTATATCAAATATTAAATAAGTATAAACTTATTTCTCAGAAAAGATAGTCAACCCTAAGAATTCCACTCAATTTCATTTATTCCGTCTGAGATAAAAAATTTTCTATCGCAGACGGAATTTTCTTATCAGCAAAATTACTCTGCCAGTTCTTCCCACTTTTCGTAAAGTTCTTCTAGCTTTTGGGCAATTTCGGCTTTTTCTTTGGAAAGACGAACACACTCCGCTACATTGGTAGCAACTTCCGGTTTTGCCATTTCCTCATCAATTTCACTGTCTCTTGTTTCCAGTTCTTCAATCATGGCTTCTGTTTTCTTTAAATCATTTTCTTTTTTGCGAAGACGTGCCTGTTCTTCCTTTTGCTGTTTCCAGTCTAATTTCACCGCAGAAGTCTTCGTTTCAACAGCTTCCTCTTGAATATCCGGTGCATAAATCTGGGTTAATTCTTCTTTTTTCTCTAAATAATAGTCATAATTTCCAATGTAATTTACCAGCTTTTGATTAGTTAAATCTAAAATTCTGGTAGCTGTTTTATTGATAAAGTAACGGTCGTGAGAGACGTATAAAACCGTTCCCTCATAATTACTTAAAGCCTCCTCCAGAATTTCTTTTGAGGTAATATCTAAATGGTTGGTAGGCTCATCCAAGATTAAGAAATTGGCTTCTGAAAGCATCAGCTTTGCCAAAGAAACACGCCCTTTTTCTCCGCCGCTTAAAGCCTGAATAGGCTTAAATACATCATCTCCCGTAAACAAAAAGGCTGCCAGCAGATTGCGGATTTCCGTATTGGTCAGTTTCGGGAAATCATCGGAAATTTCTTCAAAAATAGTCTTTTCATTGTGCAAAACATGGTGTTCCTGGTCGTAATAACCGATATGAACCTTGCTTCCTAAATGAAAACATCCGGTATCCGGCGGCACAATTTCATTTAAAATTTTTAAAATCGTAGTTTTTCCAGTACCGTTATTTCCGATAATAGCAACACGTTCTCCTCTTTTCACAGAAAAGTTTAAATCTTCAAAAAGTGTGAGAGGAGGGAAGGATTTTCCCAGTCCCTCAACAGTTAAAACATCATTTCCGCTGGTAATTCTGGGCTTTAATGTAATCTTCATAGAGCTATCGATTTCCACCGGTTTTTCCAGAACTTCCATTTTATCCAGCATTTTTTCTCTGCTTTCTGCTCTGCGGATGGACTTCTCTCTGTTAAAGGATTTCAGCTTTGCAATGACCTCTTCCTGATGTTTGATTTCTTGCTGCTGATTTAGGTATGCCTGATAAGCTGCCTTACGAAGAAGGGCTTTCTTTTCACTGTAAGCGCTGTAATTTCCCGCAAAAGTGGATACCTTTCCATTATCAATTTCTACAATTTTCGTAGCCACTTTATCCAGAAAATATCGGTCATGAGAGACGATAAAAACAGCCCCGGGATAGTTCAAAAGATAAGTTTCCAGCCATGCAATGGAGTCCATATCCAAATGGTTGGTAGGCTCATCCAACAGAATAATATCCGGTTTGGAGAGAAGGAGGCGGCCAAGGGCTACCCTTGTTTTCTGTCCTCCGGAAAGCGTGGAAACTTGTTTCTGAAAGTCTTCTTCCTGAAATCCCAACCCTTTTAAAACACCGGTCAGCTCACTTTTGTAGGCATATCCGTTTTCCATTTCAAATTCATGTGTGAGACGAGAGTAGCTGTCCATAAGCTTTGTCAGAGCTTCTCCTGTGATATGCTTCATTTCCGTTTCCATTTCACGCATGCGGATTTCCATATCCAGAATATGCTGCTTTACCTGCAACAGGCAGTCATAAATGGTAAGCTCATTTTCCATTTCCTGATGCTGCGCCAGATATCCCAAGGTCTTTCCTTTTGCCAGAATAACCTGTCCGTTCTCAGGGGAAAGTTCTCCTACAATAATACGAAAAAGTGTAGATTTTCCCGCACCGTTAATGCCAACAAGAGCAGCCTTTTCTCTTTCTTCTATATGGAAACTGGCGTCCTGTAAAATGGTGACGCCGTCAAAAGATTTTTCTATATTTTGACACGCTAATATCATGTAAATATCTCCTTTGTAAATATAGTATCTTCATTTATTATAGCGGAAAAAATATATTTGACAACAGATAAATGAATTATGATTGACTTTAATTTAACAATTTTATATAATAATTTCAAGAAATGTGTATTTTGAATACAGGAGGGTTCGCCGTGGAGGAAAAAAGCATTTCAAAAGCAGTAATTAAACGACTGCCTCGATATTACAGATATTTAGGTGAACTCATAGAGGAGGGAATAGAAAGGATTTCATCCAATGAGTTAAGTGCAAAGATGCGTGTGACAGCTTCTCAAATCCGTCAGGACTTAAATAATTTCGGGGGCTTTGGGCAGCAGGGATACGGATACAATGTGCCATATCTGTACGAGGAAATCGGAAAAATTCTGGGGTTGGATAAAACCCATCACATGATTATCATAGGAGCGGGAAATCTGGGACAGGCTCTTGCCAATTATGTAAAATTCGAAAAGAGAGGCTTTAAAATTGTGGGCGTTTTCGATATCAATCCAGTTTTAAAAGGAATTTCCATCAGGGGAAATGGAATTCGTATGATGAGCGAGCTGCCGGAATTTTTACAAAAAGAAGACGTACAGATTGCAGCGCTGACAGTACCAAAAAGCAGCGCCGCAGAAATTGCAGAGCTTTTGGTGCAAAATGGTATTAAAGCCATTTGGAATTTTGCCCATTTGGACTTAAATGTGCCAAAAGATGTAATTGTAGAAAACGTTCATCTTTCCGAAAGCCTGATGCGTTTATCCTACAATTTGACTGTTGCGGAGCAGAAAGAAGAAAAATAAGGGGGAAGGCTGTTGTGAAAGAAATTTTACAGCAGCTTTTTTCCGTTATCGTTAGGAGGATGACATGGAGAGAATTGTAACAGGTGATCAGATGCAGCTTTTAGATAAATACACCATAGAAGAAATGGGTGTTCCTTCTTTAGTGCTTATGGAAAGAGCCGGACTTTCTGTTTTTGAAGCAATAAAAAAAGAGGGGTTTTCTCTTAATAAAATTTTGATTTTATGCGGAAGCGGAAATAATGGGGCGGATGGTGTGGTACTGGCACGACTGCTTCATCTTGCAGGTTATTGCACAGATGTCTGTATTTTAGGAAAGCCGGAGAAATTTACAAAAGAAATGCAGAAACAGATAGATATTGGAAAAAATTATGGAATTTCCTTTGTCAAGAGTTTTCATATTTCTGAATATACTGTTATTGTAGATGCTGTTTTCGGTGTGGGACTTTCCAGAGAAATCACGGGAAATTTAAAAGAAATTATACTGGAATTACATAAATTTCAAGGAAAAATCGTTGCTGTGGATATTCCTTCGGGAATTTGCAGCAGAACAGGAAAAATATTGGGCTGTGCGGTAAAAGCGGACTTAACCGTCACATTTGCTTATGGAAAAACAGGGCTTTTTCTTTATCCCGGCGCAGAATATGCAGGAAAGGTTGTCATTGCCGATATCGGTATTTATGCCAAACCGGAAATACTTCCAAAGCCCGAAATTTTTACTTATACAAAAGGGGACTTAAAAGAAATCCGAAGAAAGAGGGATGGAAATAAAGGCAGTTTTGGGAAAATCCTTTTAATTGCAGGAAGCAAGGATATTTTCGGCGCAGCCTATTTAAGCGGAATGGCAGCTATGAAAACCGGAGCAGGTATGCTAAAAATCTGTACGCATAAAGAAAATAAGGTTCTTTTTTCCTGTTTTCCCGAAGCCATGCTCTTGTGTTACGAGGATGACGAGAACATTACAAAAGAATTGTCAGAAGGTTTTCAATGGGCAGATGTCATTGGAATTGGACCGGGTATTGGTCTTGGCAAACAGGCAGAAAGTTTGCTGGATACGGTGCTTTCCCAAGGAACAAAACCCCTTGTTATTGACGCAGATGCCATAGGAATGTTAAAAGGACGCACAGAACAGTTAAAAAACTATCCAAATGAAGTGATTTTAACACCACATTTAGGAGAATTTTCCCGTCTTACCGATATTTCTATAAAAAAATGGAAAGAAAATCCCATAAAAATCACACAGGAAATTGCAAAAACCCTTTCTGTTGTGTTAGTATGTAAGGATGCCAGAACAGTTATCAGTAATGGAGACAAAAACATTTACTTGAATTTATCCGGAAATGACGGTATGGCAAGCGCAGGCAGCGGCGATGTTTTGACAGGCATGATTTTAAGTCTTTTGGCTCAGGGAAAAGATGGGTTAAAGGCAGCCTGTCTGGGTGTTTATCTCCACGGAGCAGCCGGAGATTTGGCAGCAAAAAGAAAAGGCCGTGCGGCTATGCTGGCAGAAGATTTAATAGACGCAGCAGGGCAAATTCTGGATGAAGTTTAAAAAGGGAGAGATGAGAAAGGCATGAGAATACAAAGCAGAATTCAGGCGCACATTAATCTGGATGCAATCGATTATAACCTGAAAAACATGTATGATTATATGGGAAAGAACACACAGATTATCGCAGTGTTAAAGGCAGACGGTTATGGACACGGAGCAGTCCCCATCGCAAAGGAGATTGAGGCTTATTCTTATATATGGGGGATTGCAGTTGCCACTGTGGAGGAAGGCAGAGAGCTTCGAAAAGCCGGAATAAAAAAGCCGATTTTAATTTTAGGTTATACCTACGAAGAAGATTATGACCGAATTGTAAAAGAAGATTTTCAACCTACGGTATTTAAGCTTTCCATGGCAGAACAGCTTTCAAAAGCAGCCGTAAAAGCCAATAAAACTTTAAAAATACATATAAAATTAGATACGGGTATGACACGTATCGGTTACCGCCATATACTGGATGCAGTACCGGAAATTGTGGAAATTTCAAAGCTTCCAAATATCGAACTGGAAGGGATTTTCACGCACTTTGCAAGAGCAGATGAGACCGACCTTGCACCGGCATATCAACAGCTGGAAAAATATCAGGAATTTTTAGACGCCTTAAAGAGACAGGGAATTTCCATACCTATAAAGCATTGCTCTAACAGCGCAGCCATTATTCGGATGCAGGATGCCTATTTCGATGCAGTACGTGCAGGAATTATTCTCTACGGCATGTATCCTTCCAATGAAGTGGAAAAAGATAAAATTCTTCTGAAACCGGCAATGGAATTGAAAAGCCATATTGCATACATAAAAGAAGTGGAGCCGGGAGTGGAAATCAGCTACGGCGGAACCTTCACAACTGAAAAAGTGACCAGAGTTGCCACCATACCCGTGGGCTATGCAGACGGTTATTCCAGAGGTCTTTCCAATAAAGGCAGTGTTTTAATTCGTGGAAAAAGAGCAAAAATCCTCGGAAAAGTATGTATGGACCAATTTATGGTAGATGTAACGGAAATTCCGGAAGCAAAGGAGTTAGATGAAGTAACCCTTCTTGGAAAAGACGGTACAGACTGCATTACCATGGAAGAATTAGGCGAGTTGTCAGGCAGATTTAATTATGAGTTCGCCTGCTGTATCAGTAAAAGAGTTCCAAGAGTATATTATAAAAACGGACAAGTAAAAGAATAAAAAAAGACTGCGGATAATACATGAATACACACGAAAAAAATGGGTAAAATCATAAAAAACATAAAATCGGAGTGTGAAATGTGTGGTTATCAAACGCGGAGATATTTTTTACGCAGACCTGCGGCCGGTAGTCGGCAGTGAGCAGGGCGGTATCAGACCGGTTCTGATTATACAAAATGATATTGGAAACAAACACAGTCCAACGGTCATCTGTGCGGCAATTACATCCAGAATGAACAAGGCAAAGCTTCCTACGCATATTGAAATTGATGCACAGTCTTATGCCATTGTAAAGGACTCGGTAATTTTGTTGGAACAGTTAAGAACCATTGATAAACGAAGGCTGAAGGATAAGGTCTGCCATTTAGACGCAGAGATTTTGAAGAAGGTCAACCATGCACTGTGCGTCAGTCTGGAACTTCCTACATAGTTTTCTGCGGAAATCTTGACGAAAGATATGGAAAATGGTATTTTATTCATGATGTGTTTTATCACATTGAAAAACGTAAGAAGAAGGAAGGAAATAATATAATTTATGGATGATGGGAGTAGCCTGATAGGGGCTCTGATAGTATTTGCTACATTTATTCTGGTAAACGGCAGCTTATATGGTTTTGGCGCTGCCATTCAAAAGGTAAGCGAAGCAGACGTGGAGAAAAAAGCCGGTGAGCAAAATGATAAAAAATCTCAATGGATTTTAGAAATTATGGCAAATCCCGCTACAATTATCAATACTATTTTGACAACAGCAACGCTTTTAAGTATTTTAATCGGTTACATTGGAATTCATTCCATAACCCCCTATGTTTACACATGGATAGAAGGACTTGCAGAAGCAGTTCATATTGAAATCCCTCCTTATATAGGGGCAGGAATTTCTGTGGTGTTGGTGCTGGTGTTCTTTTTAATTACACTGATGTCCTTTGGCGTAATTTCAGCCAAAAAGGTATTTAATCATAATCCGGATAAATGGGTTTACCGCACAGCCGGTGTAGTTCGGCTTTTGATAACAGTTTTTAAGCCTATTACCTTTCTGATTATGAAGCTTTCCAATGTGGTTGTACGGTTGTTTGGCGTAGACCCTCACAAGCAGGAGGACGATGTAACAGAAGAAGAAATTATTTCCATGGTGGATGATGCACATGAGCAGGGCGTTATCGAAGAAAACGAAGCGGAAATGATCCAGAACATTATGGAGTTTTCTGAAACGGAAGCACAGGATATTATGACGCACCGCAAAAATCTCCATGCCATCGAAGAAAATACGCTGTTAAAGGATGCCTTGTCTTATATGTTGGACAACAGCAATTCCCGCTATCCGGTATACAGGGAGGATATTGATAATATTATCGGTATTTTACATTTAAAAGATGTTATGAGGCAGATTACACTGCCTGAATGTGAAAACCTTCCCATTGGTTCTATTCCAAATTTAGTCAGGGAAGCCGTGTATGTTCCGGAGACCAGAAGCATCAATGACTTGTTTAAGCGTATGCAGGCAAAAAAAATTCATCTGGTGGTTGTGGTAGATGAATACGGACAGACATCGGGAATTGTAACCATGGAAGATATTTTAGAGGAGATTGTAGGAAACATTTTAGACGAGTATGATGAAGACGAAAACTTTATCCAGCTTCAGAACGACCAGTCCTTGGTTATGAATGGACTTACTCCTCTGGAGCAAGTAGACGATGTATTAAATTCTGATTTTGACGAAGAAGAATTTGATACCTTAAACGGTTATCTTACCTCTTTATTAGGGCACGTACCTAATATGGCAGAGGATAAAGAAATAAAAGCAAAAGGATATTTATTTACCATTCTTGCAGTGGAAAATAATACCATACAAAAAGTTCGGGTTGAAAAATTACCGGACGAAGAAAAAGGAGAAGAGAAATGTCAGGACATTCAAAATTCGCAAACATAAAACATAAAAAAGAGAAAAACGATGCAAAAAAAGGTAAAATCTTTACCGTTATCGGCAGAGAAATCGTAGTAGCTGTAAAAGAAGGCGGACCGGATCCGGCAAACAACAGCAAATTAAGAGACGTGATTGCAAAAGCAAAAGCAAACAACATGCCAAACGATACCATTGAAAGAGGTATTAAAAAGGCTGCCGGAGACTCCAATGCAGATAACTTTGAGGTGCTTACATACGAAGGCTACGGTCCAAGCGGTGTGGCTATTATCGTAGAAACACTGACAGACAACAAAAACCGTACTGCCGGAAATGTAAGAAGCGCTTTTACAAAAGGAAACGGAAACATTGGTACACCGGGTTCTGTATCCTTCATGTTTGATAAAAAAGGACAGATTATCATTGATAAAGAAGAATGTGAAATGGATGCAGATGATTTAATGATGATTGCCTTAGATGCAGGAGCAGAAGATTTCGCAGAAGAAGATGACAGTTTTGAAGTGCTTACCGCTCCTGATGATTTCAGTGCAGTAAGAGAAGCATTAGAAAAAGAAGGCATTCCAATGGTGGAAGCACAGGTTGCCATGCTCCCTCAGAATTATGTAACACTTTCTGATGAGCAGGATATCAAAAATCTTCAGAAAACGCTTGACTTATTGGAAGATGACGACGACGTTACAGACGTATGGCATAACTGGGAAGAATAAAAACAGAGATACTACACATAATACCTCCAGAAAACAGAACTGGAGGTATTTTTATGTCTGAGGAAAAAAACGAAAAACTGGATAAATCCCGGCAGCAAAATGAACAGATTGAGGAAATGGGACAGGTTTTACTGGAAGAAAACGAGAAAGAGTATCACATTCAGCTTTTATCCATTATCGGAGAAGTGGAAGGGCATGAATGTCTGCCAAACAACAGCAAAACTACCAAATACGAGCACGTACTTCCAAAGCTTGCCATGATTGAAGACAGTAAAGAGACAGACGGGTTATTGATTTTATTAAATACCGTAGGAGGAGATGTGGAAGCAGGACTTGCCATTGCAGAGATGATAGCTTCTTTAAGCAAGCCCACCGTTTCCCTTGTACTTGGAGGCGGCCATTCTATTGGTGTTCCCATGGCGGTTTCCGCAGATTATTCTTACATTGTCCCCAGCGCAACTATGGTAATTCATCCGGTTCGAAGCAACGGAATGTTTATCGGCGTTATGCAGACCTATCGTAACATGGAAAAAATTCAGGACAGGATTACACGCTTTATTGCCTCTCATTCAAAGATGCCCCAAAAACGTATTGAACAGCTGATGCTGGACACCTCCCAGCTGGTAAAGGATGTGGGAACGATGCTGGAAGGGGAAGAAGCGGTAAAAGAAGGGCTCATTGACGAAACAGGAGGAATTTGTCAGGCGCTTCATAAATTGTATGAATTGATTGAAAAAGAGAAAGCGCAGAAATCTTAGGAATTTAAGTTGTACGAATACAGGATTTATGATAGAATAAACATTTGATAAAAACATAAAATACGAATGATGAGGTTAATAAAATGTCATTTATACAGGCACTCTTATTAGGTATAATTCAGGGAATTACAGAGTTTCTTCCGGTGAGCAGCTCCGGTCATCTGGCAATTATTGAAAATTTATTTAAAATAGAAACAGACACCGGACTTTTATTTAATACCATTATACATCTTGGAACCCTTACTGCAATTTTTATTGCGTTTCGTCAGGATGTGAAAAAGCTGCTGCTGGAGGGCTGTAAAAGCCTTTATGACATCTATGGAAATGTGTGGACCTATTTTCACAATAGGCATCAGCAGGATGCAAAACGGTATAAAAAGATTATTTCCAATAATTACAGAAAGCTTCTGTTGCTGCTTTTTGTATCTACCGTTCCTACTGCATTTTTAGGCTTTTTGCTTCAGAATGTTGTAGAGCAGGCAGGGAAAAATCTCCTTGCGCCGGCTATGGGACTTTTCATAACAGGAATTTTGCTTTTGGTAGTAGATTTCTTTCCGGCAGGGAAGAAAATCCCGAAGGATGTTACTTACTCCATTGCATTTTTGCTGGGAATTTGTCAGGGGATTGCTGTTTTTCCCGGTATTTCCAGAGCGGGAATTACCATTGCGGTCTGTCTGTTATGCGGATTTAACCGTAAATTTGCAGTGAAATATTCTTTTTTAATGGCAATACCGGCTATGTTAGGCGCAGCGCTTTTAGAACTTTTTCAATTCTCCTACACAGGAGATAATGTGCAAACTATGGCTTTAGCAGTCTTTGCTGCGGCAGTGGCAGGCGTTGTAGGATATTTTTGTATCAAGGGAATGTTGGCAGTCATGAGGAAAAAACGTTTTCGTATTTTCTCTGTTTATTGTTTTTTATTGGGAATTGTGGCAATCGTTTGTAATTTTATATAAGTATCAGGGGAATTGATTAAGGGGAGAAAAGAAATATGGCAGCGACCAAGAAAAAAAGTGCAGGGAAACGAAGGACTCCTGCCGGAAGAAAGAAAAAACAAGTACAGACAGGACCTTCTATGGAGTCAGAAATCTTTTTATGGATTGTTCTGGCTGTTTCTGTCGTACTTTTAATCAGTAATTTCGGAGTGGGAGGTTCGGTAGGAAACGCAATTAGCAGCTTCTTTTTCGGACTGGTGGGATTAGTTTGCTATCCTCTTCCGATTTTCTTGTTTTTGGGAGTTGCCTTTGTCATTGCAAACAAAAGAAATCCGAGAGCATACAGAAAAATGGCAGGCTTTGTCCTGCTGTTTCTTGCTGTCTGTCTTTTTTTACAGCTTGTTACAGAAGGCGCTGTATATGAACGTGATTTCATGGCTTATTATCGTGTTTCCGCAGAGTATAAAACAGGCGGCGGTCTTCTGGGAGGAGCTTTGAGCCGCCTTTTGGTACAGGCATTCGGAACAGTAGGTACTTATGTAATTACCGTAATTGCCATGGTGATTTCCTTTGTTTTGATTACGCAAAAATCCATGTTTGATATGATAAAAAAATTCAGCCGTAAAATGTACCGGCGTGCAGCAGAAAGAAAAGCCCAAAGACAGGAAGAATTAAAAGCACGTCAGGAAGAACAGGCAGAAAAAGAACAGCAGCAGGAGCGAAGAAAGAAAAGAAAAGAACGAACAGAAGATTTCTTAAAAGAAACAGAAGTAAACGAACCGGAACAAGAAAGAAAAAGAAAAAAAGAATCAAAGGCTTCAAGGAAAAAAGCGAAAGAGCAGGAGGTATCCGGAGATATCCTTCTGGATGAGCCTTTTGTTCCGGAAAATGCTTTTCCAATACATAGAGCAGAGGAATTAGTACAGGATTTGGAAGAAATTGTACCTCCACCGGAAGAAGAAAAGGAAACCTCTAAAAAAAATCCCCGTTCTTCCAAAGCGGAAATTGAACAGGGTATTCATGAAGTAAGCGAAGAAATTGCTTTAAAAGAAGCAGAAGTAAAAAAGGCTTATGAATTTCCTCCTATGGAGCTTTTGAAAAAAGGAAAACAGACAGGGGGAGACTCCGATGCTCACTTACGGGAAACTGCCGGAAAGTTACAGGAGACCTTACATAATTTCGGCGTAAACGTAAGTATTACAAACGTAAGCTGCGGTCCGACGGTTACCCGATATGAGCTGCAGCCAGAACAAGGCGTGAAAGTAAGCAAAATTGTAGGACTGACAGATGACATTAAATTGAATTTGGCTGCAACGGATATCCGAATTGAAGCGCCCATACCGGGAAAAGCAGCCGTGGGTATTGAAGTTCCAAATGAAAATAACAGTACTGTTATGCTCCGTGACTTATTGCAGTCCGAGGCTTTTTCAAGCTGTAAATCAAAGCTTGCTTTTGCAGCCGGAAAGGATATAGCCGGAAAGCCGGTAATTACCGATATTGCAAAAATGCCGCATCTGCTGATTGCAGGCGCTACGGGTTCCGGTAAATCGGTATGTATCAATACAATTATTATCAGCCTTCTTTACAAAGCATCACCGGATGATGTAAAATTGATTATGATTGACCCAAAAGTGGTAGAGCTTAGTGTATACAACGGAATTCCACATTTGTTTATTCCTGTTGTCACTGACCCGAAAAAGGCTGCGGGAGCGTTAAACTGGGCGGTAGCGGAAATGACAGACCGTTATAATAAATTTGCCCAATATAATGTCCGTGATTTAAAAGGGTATAATGCAAAAGTGGAAAGTATTTCGAATATTGAAGATGAAAATAAACCGAAAAAGCTGCCTCAGATTGTCATTATCGTAGACGAGCTTGCAGACCTTATGATGGTAGCCCCCGGCGAAGTGGAGGACTCTATCTGCCGTCTTGCCCAGCTTGCCAGAGCAGCGGGCATTCATCTGATTATTGCCACACAGAGACCTTCGGTCAACGTTATTACAGGGTTGATTAAGGCAAATATGCCTTCCAGAATTGCCTTTTCTGTATCATCCGGCGTGGACTCCAGAACCATCTTAGACATGAATGGTGCAGAAAAACTTTTAGGTAAAGGCGATATGCTCTTTTATCCTCAGGGGTATCAAAAACCTGCCAGAGTTCAGGGAGCTTTTGTCAGTGACCAGGAAGTAGGCGCAGTGGTGGACTTTTTGTCAAAACAAAATCCAACTGCAGAATATGATAAAGAAATTCAGGAAAAAATTGAAGCGGTAAAAGAGACAACAACAGCCGGAGCAGATACTGCAAATGACAGAGACGTTTACTTTGCAGATGCCGGTAAGTTTATTATTGAAAAGGACAAAGCCTCTATCGGAATGCTCCAAAGAGTATTTAAAATCGGTTTTAACAGAGCTGCCCGTATTATGGACCAGTTATACGAAGCCGGTGTGGTAGGTGACGAGGAAGGAACAAAGCCAAGAAAAGTGCTGATGTCTATGGAAGAATTTGAACAGTATATTGACGAGTATTTATAGAAAATGAGGATAGAATGGCATGAAATGTACAAAATGTGGTGCAAAGCTTGAAGAAGGAACTTTATTTTGCCCCAAATGTGGGAAGGAGGTTCAATGGGTTCCCGAATATAATACTTTGGAAACGTTAATCAAGCAAAGAGAGTTAAAAGAGCAGGAAAAGAGAAAAAAAGAACTGGAACTGCAAAAGGAACAAGAGCGTCTGCAAAGAAAAGCAGAGCTTGAAAGAAAAAAGAAAAAGAAAAGAAGGATTATATTGGCAGGCTCTGCCGCAGCAATTATTGCCGCAACAGGACTTGGGTTGTTTTTCGTTTATCAGTCCCAGCACAATTCCTTTGATTTCCAGATGGCACAGGCAGAGACAAAATTCAGTAATAAAGATTACGAAAGCGCTTTAAAATACATAGAAAGAGCCTTATCCTTAAATCCCAAAAGCGCCGAAGCCAATGTTTTAGAGGCAAAGATTTATCTGAAAGAGGACAATGAGTCTGCTGCCCTTTCTATTTTGCTTTCTGTGGTAGAAGACCATCCTGACAGCGTCAATGCTTACGGAGAGCTTTTAAGACTTTACGAAAAAAACGAAGAATTTGATAAAATTGCAGAGCTGATGAGCAATGCCGATGATACTATGAAGGAAAAATATAAAGCGTATGTATCTGGAATGCCTTTGCCCTCCAATGTAGGCGGTACATATTCCACAGATATCACCGTAGAGTTTGAAAATCTTCCGGAGGGAACAGAGGTGTTCTATACTTTAAACGGAAAGACACCGGATAAACACAGCAAGAAATACAGCGAAGCTATTGTTCTTGAGGAAGAAGAAACCGTAACCCTGAAATATATCGCCTATAACAAAAAGGGAATTCCAAGTAAGGTCGGCACAGAAACTTATACCTTGAAATTTGAGGCACCGGAAAAGCCTCAGATTTCTCCAAGCTCTGACAAATACGATTATGCTGCCGATATTATTGTAACTGCACAGGAAGGCTGTGATATCTACTATGCATTTGACGAAGAGCCTACCACTGACAGTCAAAAATATACAGGCCCTATTGCCATGCCTAAGGGTGAGCATACTTTTTCAGCTATTGCCGTGGACAAAAGAGGAAAGGTCAGTCCGGTAAGCAGCGCTATTTATGTTTATTATGGGTAATAAGTCAAAAAAAAGAAATAAATAACAGCAATGTGCACAAAAATGAATTTTATACAGTAAAAGCAGATTGAAATTTTATTCTATTTGTCTTATACTGATGGTTAGCAATTATAACAATATATCGACATAAGATAATATCGATGGAATTCATCGCAAAACTGCTATGCGGGCAGAGAAAAGCCGGTATTTTGTGAGAAATATTGAGGAGGACATTATGTATAAAATTCTAAAAGCAGAAAAGCTTAATGAGATTGTATATCTCATGGTTGTAGAAGCACCTATGGTTGCAAAGCATTGTCAGCCAGGCCAGTTTATCATCGTAAAATTAGATGATGCAGGAGAAAGAGTTCCCCTGACAATTTGTGATTACGACAGAGAGGCAGGAACCGTAACAATCGTATTCCAGCCAATCGGAGCATCCACAGAAAAATTCGCAAAATTACAGACAGGAGATGCTTTTGAAGACTTTGTTGGTCCTTTAGGATGTCCATCTGAATTTGTAAATGAAGATATTGAAGAATTAAAGAAAGAAAAAATTCTTTTCGTAGCCGGCGGAGTAGGTACTGCACCTGTTTATCCTCAGGTAAAATGGCTTCATGAGCATGGTATTGATGCTGACGTTATTGTCGGAGCAAAGACAAAGGATTTAGTTATCCTTGAAAAAGAAATGGAAGCTGTTGCAGGTAATCTGTATGTTACAACAGACGACGGTTCTTACGGACGCAGCGGTATGGTAACAAAAGTCATTGATGATTTAGTTGCAGAAGGCAAAACTTACACAAGATGTGTTGCTATCGGTCCTATGATCATGATGAAATTCTGTTGCCTTACAACAAAGAAATATGATATCCCAACTATCGTATCCATGAACCCAATCATGGTTGATGGAACAGGTATGTGTGGAGCATGTCGTGTAATTGTTGGCGGAGAAGTTAAATTTGCGTGTGTAGATGGTCCTGAATTTGATGGTCATTTAATCGATTGGGATTTAGCTATGAAAAGACAGCAGATGTATAAGACAGAAGAAGGTCGTGCATTATTAAAAGAACGCGAAGGCGACACACATCATGGCGGATGTGGAAACTGCGGAGGTGACGAATAATGGGTAACGTATTAGAAAAAGTTCCTGTAAGAGAACAGGATCCTCAGGTAAGAGCAACAAATTTTGAAGAAGTTTGTCTTGGATATAATAAAGAAGAAGCTATGGAAGAAGCAGCTCGCTGCTTAAACTGTAAAAATGCAAAATGCGTAAAGGGATGTCCTGTATCCATTAACATTCCTGCATTTATCCATGAAGTAAAAGAAGGAAACTTCGAAGAAGCATACAAAATCATTGGTCAGTCCAGTGCACTTCCTGCTGTATGTGGACGTGTATGTCCTCAGGAATCTCAGTGTGAAGGTGTATGTATCAGAGGAATTAAAGGAGAGGCTGTATCTATTGGTAAATTGGAGCGTTTTGTTGCAGACTGGGCAAAAGAAAACGGCATTAAACCGGAAGCTCCTGCTGAGAAAAACGGACATAAAGTAGCAGTCATCGGTTCTGGTCCTTCCGGACTTACTTGTGCAGGTGATTTGGCAAAAATGGGTTACGATGTAACTATTTTTGAAGCATTACATCAGCCGGGCGGTGTATTGGTATATGGTATTCCTGAATTCCGTCTTCCAAAAGACAAGGTTGTAAAAGAAGAAGTAGAAAACGTAAAATCTTTAGGTGTTAAAATCGAAACAAACGTAATTATCGGTAAATCTACTACGGTAGATGAATTACTGGAAAACGAAGGCTTTGAAGCTGTATTTATCGGTTCCGGTGCAGGTCTTCCAATGTTTATGGGAATTCCGGGAGAAGTATCAAACGGTGTATTCTCCGCAAACGAATACTTAACAAGAAGCAACCTGATGAAAGCTTTCCGTGAAGACTACGATACTCCAATCGTAACAGGTAAAAAGGTAGTTGTAGTAGGCGGCGGTAACGTTGCTATGGATGCTGCAAGAACAGCTCTTCGTCTCGGAGCAGAAGTACATGTTGTATACAGAAGAAGCGAAGAAGAACTTCCTGCAAGAAAAGAAGAAGTACATCACGCAAAAGAAGAAGGTATTATTTTCGACCTTCTCACAAATCCGGTAGAAATTTTGGCTGACGAAAACGGATGGGTAAAAGGTATTAAATGTGTTCGTATGGAGCTTGGTGAACCAGACGCATCAGGAAGAAGACGTCCGGTAGTTATTGACGGTTCTGAATTTGAAATGGAGGCTGATACTGTTATCATGTCTCTGGGAACTTCTCCAAACCCATTGATTTCTTCTACAACCGTAGGACTTGACATCAACAGAAGAAAATGTATTATCGCAGATGAAGAAAACGGTAAAACATCTAAAGAAGGCGTTTATGCCGGCGGTGATGCCGTAACAGGCGCAGCTACTGTTATTCTTGCTATGGGTGCAGGTAAAGCAGCAGCAAAAGGTATTGATGAATTCATTAAAAATAAAGCAAAATAAAATCGGGAAATCGTTGTGATATTTCGATTGCAGAAAAGGTCCGTACAAAATGCGGACCTTTTTCTATAAATGGAGAAAAGAATGTCAGATATTACGCAATGGATAAGAAATGAATTATATGAAAACAGTGATGAAGGCTACAAGGACTTCCACAGTTCTCTTGTTCCCGGTATTTCGAATATTTTAGGTGTGCGGGTTCCGAAGCTGCGGGAAATTGCAAAAAGGGCGGCAAAAGGAGATTACAGGGAATTTATTGAACATGTTGATACACAGGTTTATGAGGAACTGATGTTATGGGGAATGATTTTAGGCTATGCAAAGCTTTCAGCAGAAGAAAGGAAGAAGGAACTTGAGAAATTTATTCCTCATATCAATAATTGGGCAATCTGTGACTGCAGTTGTGCTACTTATAAGTTTATGCGTGATTTTCCAGAAGAATGGATGCCGTTTATTAAGATATATTTAGCCAGTAAACAAGAATATGAAATCCGTTTTGCCGTGGTATGTCTTTTAGATTTTTTTATCAACGAGACATATATTGAGCAAGTGCTGGATTTATTATTACAAGTTCATCATGAAGGCTATTATGTAAAAATGGCTGTTGCATGGGCGATTTCTGTATGCTATGTAAAATTCCCGAAAAAAACAGAAAGTATTTTTGAAGAAAATCTTTTAGACGATTTTACTCATAATAAATCTATTCAAAAAATTCGAGAGTCCTATCGTGTACCAAAAGAAAGCAAAGAACGTTTACAGAAAATGAGGAGAAAATAGATGAAAGCAGGAAAAGGCGATAAGGTTAAAATTATAAAGAAAATGAATGACTGGTCTTCTGATTATCAGGAGGGTGATATTTTTACTGTGGAAAGCACTTGGTACGGTGGTATCAATGTAACCAGCAGTACAGGGATACCTTTGTCTATTGATGAAATAGAGTATGAAATTATAGGAAAAGAACCGTCTTCCCAGCCAAAGGGTAAAGTGATTTTTCATGCAGAAGATAAGCAGGGTCTGGAAAGAGCAGAACAATATGCCCAAAAGCTTTGTGAGGAAAACGCAGTATGCAATGTAGAAATTTTAGCAATAAATCATGCAATAAAAGGACTTTTATCCTCTGAAGATAATCAAACAGCTTTCGAGCTTCATGCAAAAGGTGTGAAATTTTTTGTGTGCGAAATTTCTATAAAGGAATTAGATCTTACAAATGCAGAGCTGGTATCTTTGGCAACAACAGTTCCTTTTGGCGTTTTGACACTTATAGAAAAACAAGAAGAGGGATATGCCTATATACGTGTTTAGGAAGGATTTTTATGAAAATTACCATTATTACCGTAGGAAAATTAAAGGAAAAGTATTTAAAAGATGCTGTGGCAGAATACAGCAAACGGCTTGGAAAATACTGTAAACTGGAAATTATCGAGGTTGCAGATGAAAAGACACCGGATGCTGCCAGCGAGGTGGTCGAAAATCAAATTCGCCAAAAAGAAGGAGAACGAATTCTAAAATATGTCAAGGAAGACGCTTATGTAATTACTTTGGAAATCGGAGGTTCGATGCTGGACTCTGTGGAATTTTCGAAAAAAATCCAGCAGTTGGGCGTTCAGGGAAAAAGCCATATTATTTTCATTATCGGCGGCTCTATTGGGCTGGGAACAGCAGTATTAAAGCGTTCCGATTATGCAGTTAGTTTTTCTAAGATGACATTTCCACACCAGTTAATGCGTGTGATTTTATTAGAACAAATTTATCGTGGTTATCGAATTGCAGCAGGAGAGCCATATCATAAGTAGGAGGTAGATCAAGATGAAAATAGTAACTTTCGGAGAAATTATGCTCCGTTTAAAAACGCCGGAACATTTACGGATTATTCAATCACAAAATTTTGAAGCCAGCTATGGAGGGGCAGAAGCCAATGTTGCGGTATCTCTGGCAATGCTGGAGGATACGGTTTCTTTCCTTACAAAAGTGCCGGATAACCCTGTGGGCATGGCTGCCTTAAAAGAAATTCGTGGTTATGGTGTCAATACAGACCTTGTTTTGAAAGGCGGAAAACGTCTGGGCATCTATTATTTTGAGAAAGGAAGTAACATTCGTCAGACGAATGTTGTCTATGACAGAGAATACAGTGCGTTATCTATGGCAGAACCGGAAGAATTTTGCTGGGAAAGCCTTCTTCCGGATGTAGATATTTTCTATTTTTCCGGTGTTACTCCGGCAATCAGTGAAAAGATTGAAATTGCCGTGACAGAAGCTTTAAAATATTGCAAAGAGCATAACATTCAGGTGGTTTGTGATTTGAATTACCGCAGTAAAATGTGGAGTACAGAAAAAGCGCAGAGCGTTATGAAAAAATTAATGCACTATGTGGATTTATGTATTGCCAATGATGAAGATTTTGAGGCAAGCTTAGGTATTCATGCTTTTGACGGAGACATGGCACATGGAATTGACCAGATTGAAACATACAAAAAAGGCATGGAAGAAATTATAAAGCAATATCCAAATTGTAAAGCCGTTGCCAGTGTTTTAAGAAACATTTATACCGTAGAAGACGGACAGTGGATGGGAATTTATCTGTGTGACGGAAAATTTTATGAAAGTCCAATTCACACTGTACACAGTTTAGAAGCGGTAGGGGCAGGAGACGCTTTTGCAGCGGGACTTTTGCATGCGTTGGCAAATCATTTTTCACCGCAGAAGCTCATTGATTTTTCTATTACAGCCAGTGTAATGAAATTAATGGTGCAGCACGATTTTAATGTGGTAAGTGAAGAAGAAATTTTTAAAATCATGAAATCAAAGGATATTAATCTTTCAAGATAGGAGTAGAAAATGGAAAATCAGGAACAGCAGCATAAAAGACGGGTACGCTATAAAGGTACACATCCCAGAAGCTATAAAGAAAAATACAAAGAATTACAGCCGGAAAAGTATGCAGATACCATTGAAAAAGTTATTCAAAAAGGCGGAACACCGGCAGGAATGCACATTTCTATCTGTGTGCAGGAGATTTTAGATTTTCTGCAAATTCAGCCGGGACAGATAGGACTTGACGCCACTTTAGGTTATGGAGGACATTCCTCCAAGATGTTAGGCTGTTTAGAAGGCAAAGGGCATTTATATGCCTTGGATGTAGATCCCATAGAGATAAAGAAAACAAAAGAGCGTTTGGAAAAAATGGACTACAAAGAAGATATTCTCACAATTAAGCAGATGAATTTTGCCGATGTAGACCAACTAAAAGAAGAAGCAGGCGGTTTTGATTTTGTTCTGGCAGATTTAGGGGTTTCTTCCATGCAGATTGATAATCCTGAACGTGGATTTACTTATAAATTTGAAGGTCCTCTGGATTTGCGCTTAAACCCTGAAAAAGGAATTTCAGCAGCAGAGCGTTTAAAAGATATTTCACAGCCGGAGCTGGAAGGAATGTTGATTGAAAATTCAGACGAACCTTATGCAAAAGAAATTTCCAACACCATTATTTCTGAAATCAGGAGAGGAAATCCCATAACAACTACAACACAGCTTCAAAAAGCAGTAGAAAAAGCTTTGGTACGTATCCCTGAAAAAGAACGAAAAGAAATGGTAAAAAAATCCTGTGCCAGAACATTTCAGGCTTTGCGTATTGATGTAAACAGCGAATTTGAAGTGTTAGAAGCATTTATGGAAAAACTTCCTACTGTTTTAAATAAGGGAGCTCGTGTTGCTATTTTGACTTTCCATTCCGGAGAGGATCGTCTAGTAAAAAAAGCATTCCAGCGTTTTTACAGGGAAGGTGTTTACAGTGAAATTTCAAAAGATGTTATCAGACCTTCGGCAGAGGAATGTGCAAGAAACAGCCGTTCACGCTCTACTAAAATGAGATGGGCAATAAAAGCTTAAAGGAGATTATAAATTCATGAAAAAATTGACTCGCATGATTGCAGCAGCCAGTGTACTGGGACTTATATTAGCCGGATGTGGTGAAAAAGATAATAACGATAATCCTAAAGTAGAGATTAATATTAAAGATTATGGAACTATTAAAGCAGAATTGGATCCGAAACAGGCGCCAATTACAGTAGAAAACTTTATTTCTCTGGCAGAAGAAGGATTTTATGATGGATTGACTTTTCATCGCATTATGGACGGATTTATGATGCAGGGCGGCGACCCTCTGGGTAACGGCACAGGAGGTTCTGAGGAAACTATTAAAGGGGAATTTTCTCAAAACGGTGTAGACAATACGATTTCTCATAAAAAGGGAACATTATCTATGGCTCGTTCTCAGGCTCCGGACAGCGCCAGCTCTCAGTTTTTTATCGTAGATGAGGACAGCACTTTCCTTGACGGACAATATGCTGCCTTCGGACATGTGACAGAAGGTATAGAAATTGTAGATAAAATCTGTAGTGAGGCAAAGGTAATAGATGACAATGGTACGGTGCTACCGGAAGACCAGCCGGTCATCGAAAGCATCAAAGTTGTAAAATAAAATTTGACAAACGTCTTTTCTAATGGTATAATGCCTCCCCGCTAGGTAAAATTATACAGAAAGGACGGGAGTCATTTTATGACAATTTATCAAGAATTACAGCTCAATCAGGCGGGCTCCAAAGCCGTGATTAAAAGTTCTCTGACCGGTAAAGAAAAACTGAAGCACACAGCTATTTATTTGTTCAAGATTTTCATTACAATGGTATTCTGCATGGCGTTTGTAATCGGGTACAGTAAGATTTTCGGTGATGCAAACAGCGTTGTAGGTGTTGTGATTTTGTTGTGCATTATGGTATTTCGCTTTGCAGATTTTGGTATTTATACCCCTCACGGTCTTAGTTCCCTTTTCATTATTTTCGGTATTTTAGCCTTTGGTCCAAGACTGGCAAATATGGGAGGGCTTTTTACAGAATTACTGGTAAATCTGGCATGTATTTTTGTTTTGATGCTTTTAGGTTGCCATAATGTTATTATGGGAAACCACTCTACCTTAGTTTTAGGTTATTTACTTTTATACGGTTATGATGTGACAGGTAAAATGTATCTTTTGCGTCTTGCCGGTCTTGCAGTGGGAGCATTGCTTACAGGTATTGTATTTTACCGTAATCATAAGCATGTGACTTATAAAAGAAGCTGGAAAGACCTTCTCCGTGAATTTGATTTGCATTCTATGAGAACCAGATGGCAGCTTTCTGTTACTTTTGGTGTATCTACGGTTATTCTTTTGGCAGGCTTATTACATATCCCAAGAGCTATGTGGGCAGGAATTGCAGCAATGTCTGTTATTCTTCCCTTCCATGAGGATGTTAAAACCAGAGTAAAAGGAAGAATTCCGGGAAATGTAATTGGCGGAATTGTATTTTTGCTTGTTTACCCAATTTTGCCAAAATCTTTCTATCCTTACATTGGTGTGGTAGGAGGAATTGGCGTTGGATTTTCTGCTACTTACGGTTGGCAGGCAGTCTTTAATTCCTTCGGGGCTATGGCGATTGCCGTAAGTATTTTAGGCGTTGAGGGCGCTGTATTTTTCCGAATTTTCAACAACATTTTAGGCGCTGTATACGGACTGCTTTTTAACCATGTATTCCAATATTCTGTTTCAAAGATAGACGAACCTGCTGCACAGGGTTAAAAAATCGTTGACAAGGTGAAACAGCAACGCTAAAATGAAATTATATTTAGCGGTTATAAGGAGGGTACATTATGGTACATCATATTGTTATGTGGAAGTTTAAACCGGAAATTCAGGATGCTGAAAAACCGGCACTTAAAAAGGCAATGGCTGAGAATTTAAAAAGCTTGGTAGGAAAAGTACCGGGACTTCTGACAGTGGAATTTGTAGAAGAACCATTATCATCCAGCACACACGATATTGCGTTGGTAACAACTCTGGAGAAAGCAGAAGATGTAGCTGTATACGGCTCACATCCGGAACACGTAAAAGTGGCAGATACTTATGTTCGCCCTTATGTGACGGAAAGAGCATGTTTAGATTATGAATAAGAGAGTAGAAGTTCCAAAATCGTGACTTTGATAAAAGGAATTGTTGCTTTAAATGTTTCTGAATAACGTTTAAAATAACAGTTCCTTTTTGTTATTTATATTTAAAAAAATGATGCGGTATTAGTTTATTCATGGTATAATTTTATGAAAAGTAATAGAAAAATAAAAGTTGCAAATAATCACACTGAGGGGGAACGTATATGGATTATTGGTGGATTGTTTTCTTATATATTCTTAGTATTATGATGATTGTGAAACCGGAAATACTTTGGAAAATTGAGCATTTTCTCTCAGTAAAAAATGGTGAGCCTTCTGATTGGTACCTTGCTTTTATGAGAGTAGGAGGCACTTTTCTTCTAATAATAACTATTTTTTGTACGATTTTTGCGGTACTTTCTATGGTGAAATAATCATTTTCCTTTTTAGGAGGAGGTAGAATATGAATAAAGGTGTGAAAAGAATACGATTACAGCTGTAAATACACAAGGTAATGAAAAAACTAAAATTGAATTATATGCTCAAAATTTCTTTATAGATATGATTGAAATTGATAGTAAAGAATATTTTAAGGTATACTCTCTGTTTGGAACATGGTTTTTCTTTTAAATAAAAGCCAAAAGAATAAAAATAATGCAATATTTTACATGGAGATGATAAAAATGTGGTTTTGGTGGTTTATATTTTGTTTTAATCAATTAACGCCAATATTGATGATATTGGGTGGACAGATAATGTGGAAACATTCTCCTAAAAATATCAACAGCATAATAGGGTATCGAACATCTCGTTCTATGAAAAATATAGATACATGGCTTTTTGCTCAAAAGCACTGTGGTAAACTTTGGTGGAAAATAGGATGGATTATTTCTGTTCCATCACTTCTTATTCCAATTCCATTCTATGGAGCTTCTGTGGAGATTATTGGTAACATGGGTTTGCTTTTGATAATTGTTCAAACAGTAATTTTAATATGCTCCGTATTTCCAACGGAAAGAGCATTAAAAGAAAAATTTACTGATGAAGGAATTCGTAAATAAACTATCATGTCTTACCTTTATTTAAATTTAAGTCTCCCCAATCTTTTATAACATCTAATACACGCATAAAACTTTCACCCAATTCTGTAAGTGTATATTCTACTTTTGGCGGAACTTCCTTGAAATCATGGCGGTGTATAAAACCGTCTGACTCCAATTCCCGAAGTTGTTTTGTTAAAGAAGACTCTGTGATTTCCCCTATATGTCGGCGAAGCTCGCCAAATCTGCGAATATCTTGTTTCCCAATATAATAAAGTATTTCGATTTTCCATTTGCCGCCTAATATTTTTTGAACGGTTGATATTGTCACACATCTTTGTATAGACTGCTCTGTTTTTTTCATAATCATTTCACTCCTTTTCTGTATTATATTGTAGATACATATCAAAATCAAGGTACGCTATTTTAGTATAGTGCTACAAATAAGTTCCGTACTATGAAAAATAATGTACAGCGATATAATGAGTATATGATTTACGAAAGGAGTAACACAATATGCACTATACAGGAACAGTATGGCGACCACCGTATGAAGCGTCATCATTGCTTTTAGAGGTTACGGCAGGTTGTACGCATCATAAATGCAAATTTTGCACCTTATATGATGATATACCTTTTCAATTTAAAATGTCGCCAATGGAAGATATTGAAGCAGATTTACAAGAAGTAAAAGGACAGTTTAGATTATGGAATGATAACAAAGTAACAAGAACATTTTTAGTTGGTGCAAACCCATTTGTATTGAAAGCAACACGTTTATTACAAATTGCTTCTCTCATACAAAAATATTTTCCAACGAATAAAAATATTGGCTGTTTTTCCAGAATTACAGATATTGCACTAAAAACGGATGAAGAATTACTTAAACTGAGTAAGGCTGGATATGACGGTCTTACAATCGGAATTGAGACAGGAGATGATGATGCCTTAAAATTTATGAATAAAGGCTATGAAGCAAAGGATATTATTACGCAATGCAAACGATTAGATAATGTTGGCATTACCTATAATTTCTTTTATTTGACCGGAATATCGGGCATAGGGAAAGGCGAACAAGGTGCAAAAGATACCGCTGATATTTGCAATCAGTTACACCCACAAATTATTGGGGCGAATATGCTTACGATTTATCCTAATTCGGAATTATATCAGGAAATTCAAAAAGGTAACTGGCAGGAAGAAACGGAAATTGAAAAATATAAGGAATTAAGAACATTAGTTCGTTATTTGGATATTCCTGTTTGGTTTGCAGCAGGCGGGGCTTCTAATGCAATTCCAATTCAAGCAACTTTGCCACGAGATAAGGAAAAGATTTTATCTGTACTGGATAAAATAATCCAAAGCGTGGATGAAAAGCAACTAAGAGAGTATAGAAAAAATCTTCGACACTTATAAGTTTATATTTTAAGGAAGTGATTACATGAATTTTACCGGCAGAACATGGCGACCACCATACGAAGCAAGTTCATTTATTATACAAGCAACAACAGGCTGTACGCACAATAAATGTCGCTTTTGCAATTTGTATAAAGATGAATGTTTCAGCATGACACCATTAGACGAATGGAGAAAAGACTTGGCAGAACTTGCCTCTTACCAACCGTATGCGAGAAGAATTTATTGGACGGGAGCTAACCCATTTGCTATGAGTTTTGAAAATCTGAAAGCCAGAGCTTTGGCTGTTTATGACTAGAAAGTAAAACAATTTAAAATATTACATTCTTTAGGGATAAACGGTTTAAGTATCGGTGTAGAAAGCGGTGATGACAGCACACTTGCTTTGGCAAATAAAGGATATACAGCAAAGGATATTATTGAGCAGTGCAGAAAGCTGGATGAAGCCGGTATCGAATATTATTTCGTATATATGACCGGACTTGCCGGAAAAGATAAAGGATATAAAAACGCTGTCAATTCAGCAAAAGTGTTCAGTAAGGTAAATCCCCGATTTGTCCATGTTGACTCTCTTACACTTTTTGAAGGTACAGAATTATATGATATGGCAAGAGCAGGAACATTTATTCCTGCCGGCGAAAAGGAGCGGTTAGAAGAATTAAAAGTGTTCATTAAAAATCTTCATATTCGTACCCATTTATTTGCAAATACTGTATCAAATTTTTATCCAGTCACAGCATACTTACCGAGAGATAAGGAAAATATATTATCTGAATTACAGTACATCCTTGATACAGTAAGTGAAGAAGAAATGTTAGAGTATCGACACAATCTAAAATCCTTGGGATAAAGATTTTGAATAATGTCAAAAGATAATTATATAGCAGGAGACTGTTATTTTAAGTGTATATCGAGAATATTCTGTATTCCCACTGTATGTGGTAGCCTCCTGCTGTATTTAAGACAGTTTTATTAGTGCTTTTATTAGAATACCCAACAATACAATTCCGTCAAATACAAAAAGCACGACTATATTCTGAACGTAACCGTGTATAAATAAAATGGTAAAAATTTCCGCTGACAACATAACAAAGCAAAATGAATTGCTTAAATAATCGGAAACAGTTTCATTTATATGTTGGTTATTAAACGCTATTTTCCATCTTAAACAAAATCGAAGACCAAAACGGGCAATAATGCAAACCAGTGGATAGAAAAAGATAAAGGCTTTTCCTGCCTGACTGCTTACCTGCGTTTTGCTCCATTGTATAGGAATATAATCCGGTAAATTCGGATACGCCAAAAGTGCGGTAAAAAGGGAAATGCCTGTAATAAGAAGCCAAATTAAAAAGCCGCCCCACAGATAGAAAAAGCTCACGGTATCTACCTTCAAGAACTGTTTATTTTGCTCCCAATATTCTAATTTTTCAGGAGTATATGCTGTTATATCCAGACTTTCATAGGAAAGCTCTTTCTCTCTTAATAATTGTTTACAAATATTTTTGGCATTCTCGACATCAATGATATCTGTATCCAAGGCTTCTTTTCGTTTCTGAATAATCTCTTTTAATGATTTCTGTCCTTATCATATAGTATAAACAAGGTTTACAGTCAAGTATTTTTAGAAATACAGCGTAATAAGTATCATTTTTCCATTAAATCTTCTATGGTACAGCCCAATATTTTTGAAAGCCGATATAAAGTTTCTGCACTTGCTTTGTTAATATTTTTGTGTCGTTGTTCGTACATTTGAATAGAACGCAGACTAACTCCGGAATTATCTGCTAATTCCTTTTGTGTGAAACCATAAGTCATACGAATACGCTTTAAATTTGTTTCCGAAAAAAATTCTGTCATTCGAGAGTCCATAATATCAACAAATTTGGTAATGTCCGCTTCGTGGAGAGTATAATACATTTTCTCTAAGTTCTCATAAGATACAGCTTTCAATATTTCACTGTATTTTCTATCGGAATACCACTGATAATAAGCGATTGCCCATCCAATCCAATATTCTTTGGTTCGTTCAAAATGAACACATGGCTCTATTTGAAGATTTTTTCCCTTTGTTTCCGCTACAATTTCTGTAACCATTTCACCCCCGCTTTTTCCTGTAATATAAGAAATCTCACCGTTTTCCATGCGCTCGCTTGCTGAACTTGCAAGAAACAGCTTTGTAAAATCATTGCCGGAAATATTGCAGACATTCACTGCATAATCAAAGGCATCTCCTAACATAGCCTGTGCTTTACTTAAATACATTTCTTGGTATGCGTAAATCATCATTTTTAATACCTCCTCTAATAATATCCTGCATATATAATCCGTCACTTTCTTGTTCAAGCATTTCAAAATAAAGTCGGTTAGCTTCATCATTTCTGGATTTACGGGAAACATAATATTGTTCTTTCTCTGCGACTGTAAATCCTTCATATTTTAAATTTGAAAAAGCAAACGGCGATTTGATAACAATTTGTTCACCTAATTTTCCCAATCGCATAGCTTGTGCCAGTTGTTCAACAGTAATCCCGTTATTGAGAAAAGACTCTGCATAATCAAAATAGGAGTCATCTGCACGGTAACCAATGATTAAATCAAAGGCATTTATGTTGACACTGAAATTCTCTATCAAATATCGCTTTGCTCGTCCGGCCACTGGATTTTTTATGGAAAATAAACGATGTTCTACCAATATGGCAATCCAATTAAGAATAGTATAAGCAGGGCTGTTCAAATTTAAAATATTCAAATATTCTGTATTCAATGTATAACGATTAGAAAATCCATCACGCAATGAAGATACCGCCCATTCTTTTGCGAGTTCTTCGCTTTCTGTACAATAAAACCCAAACCCGAAATCATTATTTCTTTTCCCTCCGCCAAAAATCGGATTTTCTATGATTTTTTCTGAACCATGATATATTGTAATTTTTTTCTCCATTCTCATTACCTCCATTTATGTTTTATAATATCACTAAAGTGATAGTGAATCAATGGACTAAAAAACATAAATCATATTGACTCTAAGCAATATTTGCAAACACACATTATAATGTAAGGTTTATAAAGTAATGAAAATATATCTATAAATTTTCATTTATTGTTGATATTTCAATACAGAATACATATAATAAAAGTAAGAAAACAGGGAGGTGTCATATATGGCAAATGTAATGGATTGCTTAGTGCCAATTTCTTTATTTAATAAAGGACAGGCAACGAAGATTTTTAACAGATTAAAAGAAACAAAGGAGCTATTTGTATTAAAAAATAATCAACCTTCTGCTGTTATTTTATCACCTGAAGAATATACACGACTAACTGAAATTGAAGAAAACTATACTTTATTATTAGAAGCGACAAGTCGTTTAGAGGCAAATGGAGATAAACCGGGAATTCCCATGGAAGCTGTCATAAAAGAACTGGGCTTTGACGTCAAAGAATTATAAAAAATCCCAACAGACAGATGACGTATCCTTTATCCTATGCTATAATGATATTTTTAATAGAATTAAAATTATGGAGAACATCTATGAGTCAGGGAACGGAATTTTTAACGCTTATTAACGAAAAACTGAAACATAAAATTCAAGAAGTCAACCATGCTCTTTTAGAAGGGCAAAAAGAAATCGAAAGTATGCACACCTATTACTGGGATAATTATACAGAGATGGACCAGTATGGATACGAAAATTTTGATAACCAGCAGGCACTTTTTCAGCAGGTAAATGCCAATCAAGAGCAATTTATTTACCGCCAGCGTCTGGAAAAAATGATAGACTCTCCTTTTTTCGGGAGAGTTGATTTCTGTTATGAGGGGGAAGAGGAACCGGAGCAGTTTTATATCGGAATTGGAAACTTTTCTGAAAAAACAGGGCATGTTCCTTTGATTTATGACTGGAGAGCCCCTGTAAGCGGTTTATTTTACGATTACGATAAAGGCGCTGCCTGTTATACTGCACCGGCAGGTGTTTTACACGGAGAAATCACTTCCAAATGGCAGTACAAAATCCGCCGTGGAAAAATGGTTTATGAATTTGAAAGTGACGTAAAAATTGATGATGATATTTTAAAAGCAGAATTAGGCAGCAATGGCGATGTACAGCTTAAAAATATTGTACGAACCATTCAGAAAGAACAAAATGCCATTATCCGAAATACCAAAGATAAGATTATGGTTATTCAGGGAGCAGCAGGAAGCGGGAAGACTTCTGTGGCGCTTCACCGGATTGCTTATCTTTTGTATCATGACAGGGAGCATTTAAAATCCTCCAATATTTTGGTTTTGTCTCCCAACAGCGTTTTTTCTGATTATATTTCTCATATTCTTCCTGAGTTGGGAGAGGAAAATATTCAGGAAATGAGCTTTGATTTATATGCTTATAAAGAATTGAAATCTTTTGTTTATGACTGCGAAGACCGCTATCACCAGATTGAAAGAGAGCTTGCTTTTGCAGACAAAAAACAGATAAAACGGATGCGCTGGAAACAGTCAAAAGAATTTCTTGACGAAGCAGAAGCTTTTCTGTTGGAGCTGGAAGATGAGCTTATGAATTTCCGCACCGTGGAATACAAAGGTTTTGAAAAAACAGAACAAGAAATTTTAAATTTATTTTATTTCAAGTTTCAGGATATTCCTCTGCTTTCCAGAATGGAAGCAGTGCTGGAATATTTTATCGACGAATACGAAACCTTAAAAGACTGTACCTTACCGGAAGAAGAACGGGATATGCTCTATGGGAAATTCATGAAAATGTATGAAACAAAAGATTTGTACGTTTTATATAGCCGTTTTTTAAAGCGCACAGGATTAAAAGCTCTGCCTCATTGTTCTTATGAAAAAAGACTGCTACCTTATGAGGACGTATATCCTATGCTTTACTTCAAATATCGTCTGTTTTCTGTCACACAGCAAAAGACCATAAAACATCTGGTAATTGATGAAATGCAGGATTATTCGTATTTGCAGTACATTATTTTAAAAGAACTGTTTCATTGTCCCATGACAATTTTAGGAGACAAGGCGCAGACCATGGAAGCAGAAGTACAGGATGTATTAGAATTTTTGCCGGAAATTTACGGAAAACAGATACGTGTGATTTACATGAATAAAAGCTACCGCAATACCGTGGAAATTGCATCTTATGCCAACGAAATTACCGATGTACAAGGTGTAGAATTGTTTGAACGCCACGGAAAACCGGTAGAAGAAAAGACATTTTCTACTCTGACAGAGATGTTAGAGGAAGCCCTGAAGAATTTAAAGCTTCAGGAAAACGAATATGAAACTGCGGCAGTGATTACCACCACAGAGGAAGAGGCTGTTTTTGCCTATCAGTATTTAAAAGAAAAATTTCCTCAGACTTTTTATATTGATAAAGACAGCTCTGTATTTCAAAAAGGACTTACCGTCACGACTTTTTATCTGGCAAAAGGTTTGGAATTTGATCAGGTGTTTGGAATTTCCGAAAAAAGAAACACGCCTCTTCTGAAACAGGCAGGGTATATCTGTGCCACCAGAGCGCTGCACGAGCTGTATATGTACCAATTAGAGGAGGAAAGCCATGATAAGAGAGCTTGATTTATCTGAAATTTCTGATGGAAAGCGATATGGACATAAGGATATGGTAAAAGCCGGATGTAATGATTGTAAAGGCTGTTCAAAATGTTGTCAGGGTATGGGGCATTCCATTGTTTTAGATCCTTATGATGTGTATCTTTTGTGTAAGAATTTAAAACAGAGTTTTGAAAAATTGTTATCCTATGCAGTAGAGTTACAGGTAGCAGAAGGAATTATTCTTCCTAATCTGAAAATGACCGGAACAGAAGAAGCATGCAGCTTTTTAAATGAACAGGGAAGATGTTCCATTCACGGATTTCGCCCGGGCTTTTGCCGTATGTTTCCTCTTGGAAGAATTTATGAAGACAATGATTTTCAATATTTCCTTCAGACAAAGGAATGTCCTCAAGAACCAAAGACAAAGGTGAAAATCCAGAAATGGCTTGGAATAGGAGATATTCGTAAATATGAGACTTTTGTCAAAGACTGGCATTATTTCTTAAAGCAAATGCAGGAGCGTTTAGAAGGCGCACAAGATGAAGCCTTGTCTAAACAATTTTCCGTTCAGCTTTTACAGCTGTTCTATCTGATACCCTACGAAACAGAACAGGATTTTTATACGCAGTTTTATTTTAGATTGGAAGAAATGAAAAAAAGATTTTAGATGAAAAGAAAAAGCAGGAGACAGACCGAACGTTTCGATTTACCTCCCGCTTTTTATCATTTTTATACTTCTTCGCTTTCTTCTTTTTTTGTACCTTTAAAAAGCTTATGTCTGAAAAACAGCACGATTGCCAAAAGCACAATACCAATAGAAATAAATTGTGAGGTAGAAAGCATTCCAACAGTTCCTCTGTCATCGCTTCTTAAACATTCTACCAAAAATCTGCCAATTCCATAGAGCAGCATATAGAGAATACCCACATTTCCCGCTTTTTTATTGCGTTTGTTGTAGAGAAGCAGAATACCTGCAATAGCAAAATCTCCAACAGAAGAAATCAACTGTGTGGGAATTAAAGGTACGCCTGCCGGTGCAAAGCTTCCTTCCGGAAAGGTTACACCCCAAAAGGCATCTGTCGGTCTTCCGTAACAGCAGCCTGCAAGGAAACAGCCAATTCGTCCAAAGCCCTGTGCCACAGCAATGGAAGGGGCTAATAAATCAAAGTATTCCCAGCAAGGCAGTTTCTTTATACGGCAGTAAAGTACACCTGCCAAAGCCCCTACAATAATACCTCCGTAAACCACAAATCCTTCTGAACCCAGCACATCCATGGGATTTTCCAGAAAACGGTCAAATTCTACCAGAACATATAAGAGCTTCGCTCCGATAAAACCGCTTAAAATACCGAAAATAGCAATGTCCAGAACTGCTTCGTCTTTATAGCCGTATTTTCTTGCACGATACATACCCATAAAAACACAGACTAAAATCCCCAGCGCAATCATCAAGCCATAGCTGTGTATGGTCAAAGGTCCTATGGAAAATAAATCATTTTTCATTTTTGCATCTCACTTTCTTATCTCAATTTTCATTCGTTTTACCATTATAACATCTTTTTTGAAAAAAATCATTATTCTCTTTTTTTCCTTTCCGGCAAATGTTAGAATAAGAAAAGAAGATTAGATAGAAAGCAGCAGGTTTATTTTATGAAAATATTACACACCGCAGACTGGCATATCGGAAAGCTTCTGGAAGGGAAAAGCAGACTGGAAGAACAACGGATTGTTTTAGAACAGTTTGTTTCCATTGCGGATGAAACAGAGGCAGATGTTATCTGTATTGCCGGAGATGTGTTTGACAACGGGCATCCTTCTGCCGGAGCAGAGATGCTTTTATACCATACCTTAAAAGAATTGAGTAGACAGGGACAGCGTCTGGTAGTCTTAATTGCAGGAAACCATGACCAGCCCTCCCGTCTGGAAGCCATTGTTCCTCTTGCCAGAGAGCACGGTATTATCATTTACGGAACACCGAAAACAAAAATCCCTTCCGGTAAATACGGGAATTTTGAAATAGAGTCTTTAGAGGAAGGCGTATTTTCCTTTTCCCATAAAGGAGAGAAAGCCGTTTTTGTTTGTGTTCCCTATGTCAGTGAAAAAACACTAAATGAGGTTTTATATCGGGAAGAAGACAGTGATGAGAAACGGGCAGCAGATTACGCAGCAAAAATAGGCGAATTGTTCCAAAAGAAAGCAAGCCGATACGAGTATAACACTATAAATATACTGATGAGCCATGTTTTTACACTGGGCTGCAAAAAAGACGGCTCTGAACAGGGAATAATGCTGGGAAATAGCTATTTGCTGCCACCTGAGGTCTTTCCCCCAAAAGCGCAGTATGTAGCTTTAGGGCACGTACACAGACCGCAAAAGGTAGTGGGAAGCCACGGCAGAATTCGATACAGCGGTTCGCCTCTGCCTTATCGCTTGCAGGAAACCGTCATTGCAAAGCAATGTTCCTTAGTTACTCTGCATCCGCAAAAAGAAGCTGTGGTAGAGGACTTTTATTTTGACAATCCAAAGCCTATTGAAAAGTGGATTTGTAAAAGCTATGACGAAGCGTTAAAAAAATGTGAGGAGAACCAAAATCGCCCCTGTTATGTATATCTGCAAATTTACACAGATACTTACATTCGGGAAGAACAATTAAAGGAATTAAAAAGCAGGAAAGAAGATATTTTAGAAGTTATTCCTGTTTTTCCCGAAACAGAAACACCAAAAAAAGGAACTGTTTTTACAGAAAAAAGCTTCTTAGAGCTGTTTCTGGATTATTATCAGAAAAAGAAAGGCGTTTTGCCGGAAGAAGAAATCGTAGAAACCTTACAGGAAATTTTGATAAAGGAGGACGAAAATGAAGCCGATTTCCATGAAAATGAAGGGATTAAATAGCTTTTTAGAGGTTCAGGAAATCGATTTTGAGAAGCTGACCTCTCAGGGACTCTTTGGGATTTTCGGTCCTACGGGAAGTGGCAAAACCAGTATTTTAGACGGTATGACACTGGCTCTTTACGGCACTACTTCCAGAAACAGTACCAATTACATTAACGTAAATACGGACAAAGCTTTTGTAGAATATATTTTTTCCATACAGGAAAAGCAGCAGCATAAATATCTGGTAGCCCGAAGCTTTAAAAGAACAAAAGACGGCGGTATTCGCAGTGACAGCGCAAAATTTGCGGATATTACCGAAGAAGAACCTGTGATTTTAGCAGACCGTGTGGGAACGGTAAACGCCAAATGTCAGGAAGTTCTGGGACTTTCCAAAGATGATTTTTTCCGTACCGTTGTGCTGCCTCAGGGAAAATTTTCTGAGTTTTTAAAGCTGGAAGGCATGGAAAGAAATAAAATCCTGGAACGGCTTTTTCATTTGGAAAAATACGGCGAACGACTGGCTTTTCTGGTAAAAGAACAGGCGGGGCAGTGGGAAGGAAAACGCAAAGAACAGGAGGGCGCTCTTTCCCGTTATGAAGCTGTTACAACAGAGGCAATTCAAGCTTTGGAACAAAAAGAAACAGAATTAGAAAAAAATCTGGCAAAAAAAGAAGAAGCCTTGAAAAAAATGCGGAAAAATCTGGAAGACAGCAAAGGGCAAATTTTATTATGGGAAGAATATGATGCGGTCTGCGAAAAGGAAAATTCCCTTGCAAAAGAGCAGGATGATATCACTGCTTTACAGGAAAATTTGAAAAAAGCAGAAATTGCCAACGGACTGTTTCCTTATTTCTCCGATTATCAGGAAAGTATTGCCAAAGAAAAAAGCTACACGCAAAAAGCTGCCGCTCTTACAGAACTTTGGACTGAAAAAAGAAAGTCATTTACCTTTACACAGCTAGAGCTTCAAAAAGCAGAAGAACGAAAACAGGCGCAAAAGCCTGTCCTTGAGCAGAGGCGAAACAATCTTTTGGAGGCAGTAAAGCTTGCAGAAGAACGAGATATACAGAAAAACCGTTTCCATACTCAGAAAAAGAATAGAGAAGAAATAACGAAAAAGCTGCTGGATGCACAAGAAAAAATGAAGGCTTTATTACAGGATATTGACGCAAGAAAATTGCAGAAAACTGCTATGCAGCAGGAAATTGTAAAAACGACAATATCAGCAGAAATTCAGCAGATGATTATGAACGGTTTTCAAAAAACTGAACGTTTAAACCAACAAAAATGCCGAAGAACCGCCATAGAAGAAGGGCTTAAAGAAGATATAAAAAATATCCGTAACAAAGAAAGAGAAAAGCAAGAACTGTTACAGCGTTTAAAAGAAAAAGAAGCAGAGAAAGCAGAATATCTTCAAAATGCTTGGGAAAATCAAAAAAAGAAATGTGCAAAATTATCTGCGGAAATAGAAAAAGCTCAGGTAAACCAAATAGAAATACAGGGAAAAAAAGAAACGCAGGAACAGCTTTATATGGAAAATATGGCTGCTATTCTGGCAGCTTCTTTGGAAGATGGCATGCCCTGTCCTGTATGCGGAAGTATTCATCATGAAAAACCACAAACACTCCGGCAAAAAGAAGATATTCAGGCATTGCAAAAACAAAAGGAAGCCTTGGAAGAAGAAATACAAGCTATTTATGAAACCCTTGCAGGTTTAAGGACACAGTTGCAGCAGGAGCAGCAGATAACTTTTGAAAATCTTCCAATCAGTCCCAAGCTTACCGAAGAACTGCAAAAGCTCCAAACAGAAGCTGCAAAAAAAGAAACTGAAATCAATGGGCTGCAAAAACGTTACACAGAGAGAAAACAGGAATGGGAAGCAGAAAATAAAGAAATTCTTCAAAAAGAAAACGAGCTGGAAATACAAAAGCAAACAGCAATGGTTGAAGATTTTCAAATCGCTTATGAAGCTTTACAGGAAAAGAACAGAAAAAGAGAAGAACTGCAAAAGCTGCTGGAAACCTTAGAGCAAAAATTGGATGCCCGCATAAAAAATCGGGAAAAAGGAGAGGGCATCATTCAGGAGCTAAAAGCCCAACAGACAGAAGCTTCCTTTCTGCAAAAGCAAGCAGAAGAAAAGCTGCTGGAAATCAAAGAAAAAATTTTAGAAAAAGCTCAAACAGAAGAAAATATTTTAGAAAAATTAAAAGAAACCGAAGCGTCTATTGCTGCCTTAGAGAAACAATACGAAACTTCAAAAGCTCTTTTTGAGCAAGCATCCACAGAAGAACAAGAAGTTGCCCGACAATTAGCTGCCGTAAAGGCGCTTGCAGAAGCTTCCCAAAAAGACAGCATACAAAAATATGCACTTTTACAAGAAAAAATGAAAAGCTGTTCTGTTACAGAAGAAACTTACATTGCAAAATATCATACGGAAGAACAAAAATTGTCTCAGATGAGAGAAAAGCTTGAAAATTTCCAAAAGGAAAAAATCCGTGTACAGGAACAGCTTTTGCAAATTAAGAAAAAGCTCAAAAGCAAGCGTATGGAGCAAGGGGAATTTGCTCTGCTGGAAAAAGAAGTACAGACACTGGAAACCGAAACAACCGAGGAAAACAAAAGCTTTGGTGCAGTGCGAAAAGAGCTGGAACAGATGAAAACAGCATGGAAGGAAAAAGAAAATGTCTGTGTCCTTCTGGAAAAAATTCACCATAAGCTGGACATTCTCTCTGAACTGGAAGGACTATTTCGAGGAAAGCGTTTTGTGGAATATATTTCCCGTTATTACCTAGAGCACATTGCACGAGAAGCCGATACCGGCTTAAAAGAAATGACAGGCAATACTTACGGGCTGGAGATTGATGAGAATACTGCCTTTATTATTCGTGATTACAAAAACGGCGGTGCGTCACGACCTGCCTCCACCCTGTCCGGAGGAGAGACCTTTATGGCTTCTTTGGCTCTTGCCCTTGCTTTATCTTCCCAAATTCAGATGAAGGGAGCAGCCCCATTGGAGCTGTTTTTCTTAGATGAAGGCTTTGGGACTTTAGATGAAAACTGTCTGGAGGTCGTAATGGAGGCTCTGGAAAAAATAAGAAACAAAAAGCGCAGCGTAGGTGTGATTACCCACGTAGAGGAAATTAAAAACCGTATCCCTGTTCATCTTCTCATTGAGCCTGCAAAAGCAGGAGAAGGGGGCAGTAAAATTTCCATAGAAGAATTATAAAATCAAAAGAAGAAGGAGTAAAACACATGATTTCTCATGAAGAATTAGAAGAATTTATTTGTCAGTTTCCCGTATATCAATATGCCTTTTTTAAACCGGAGGAAATTGATTTTTCCTTTCGTGTACGATGGATTTGCGAAAAAGAATGTGAGCGCTATAACTCCACATGGGCGTGTCCCCCTGCCGTAGGCACAGTGGAAGAATGCAGAAAACGCTGTCTTGATTATAAGGAATGTTTCCTGTTTTCTACCATTGCAGAGGTATCCGATGTCATCAATTTTGAGGAAACCTTAGCCACCAGAAAGGAGCATGAAAAAATCACAGCAGCCATAGAAGCCTTTGTTCGTGAAAAGGGCACAGACTGTATGGCGCTTTCTACGGAGTCCTGTGATATTTGTGAGGTCTGCACCTATCCCGATGCTCCCTGTCGCTTTCCGCAGAAAATGCACCCTTGCGTGGAGAGCCACGGGATTATTGTCTGCGAACTGGCAGAAAAATACAACATGGAATTTACCTTAAGCGCCAACCAGATTTTGTGGTTCGGTATTCTTTTTCTAAAATAACCGCATGATTTTCTGCGGTATTTCATAAGATTGAAATAAGAACTTATGCAGGAGGCTTTTGGTGAAAAGAAAATTAGGAGATTTTTCAGGAAAGTTAGGAGACTCCTTACAAATTCCAAAAGATTTATCTTATAAAGAGGCAGTTCTTACTCTCACCGGTTCTCGGGAATTGTACATTGAAAATTATAAATGTATACGCCAATATCAGGATACCTGTATTATACTCCTTTCAAAAAGAAATAAAATTCAGATTGAAGGGAAAAATCTCCTTATTCTCTATTACACAGATGTGGAAATGAAAATAAGCGGAAATATCAATAAAATTTTGTTTTTATAAGGAGGCTGTGCGTGCAGGATTGGAGTCATTACGGAAAGGGCTATGTCCGGATAAAAGCGTATACACAAAGCCCTGAACGCTTTTTGAATTTATGTGCCTATCACAAAATCAAGGTATGGAATTTAGTAAATAAAAATGATATTTATGAGATGAATTTAAGTATCCAAGATTTTTTTCGATTAAAAAGCATCTGCAAAAAAACAGGTACAAGAATTCAAATTACAGGTAAATATGGACTGCCTTTCTTTTTTTATCGCAATAAAAAGAGGAAGGCATTTTTCATCGGCATTTTTTTGAGTTTTTTCATTCTGTTTTTTCTGTCCGGTTATATTTGGAATATTCATGTGGAAGGAAATGTACATAACAGTACACAGAGTATTCTGGGCTATTTAGAAAAAATTGACGTACACCACGGAGCATCGAAAAAAAAATTGGACTGCGCTTTGATTGCTGAAAAATTAAGAGGTGAATTTCCAAATATCACGTGGGTTTCCGCAAAAATCACAGGAAGCCGTCTGCTTTTGGAAATCAAAGAAAACGACAATATTTACAAGGAAAAAATACCGGAAAAAGGCGCTTACGATTTAATCGCTGACAAAACAGGAAAAATTGTTTCTATGGTTACCAGAAAAGGAACTTCTCTGAAAAAGACAGGGGAGCTTTGTAAAAAAGGCGAAATCTTAGTAAGCGGCCGTCTGGACATTTTAAATGACAGCAAGGAAATAGAAAAATACGAATATACAGACGCTGATGCGGACATTTATGTAGAATATCCGTTAGAATATTATCAGCAGTTTTCCATGACTTATCAAAAGCCGATTTACACAGGAAAACAGAAAAAGGGGTATCTGCTTCAGGTGGGCGATTATTATTTTGATTTTAAGAGAAAGCCTCCATGGGAAACCTTTGATACCACAACAAATCTAAAACAGCTCTATCTTACAGAAAATTTCAAGCTTCCCATTTTCTACGGAAGCAGCACAGATTATGAATACCAAACAGGGGAGTTTGTCTATACTGAAAAAGAGGCAAGGGAAAAAGTAGAAAGTCATTTAAGCATACTTTTAAAAAGTTTAGAGGAAAAAGGGGTTCAAATATCCGAAAATCATGTTAAAATAAACATACAAAAAAATGTCTGCACAGCCAGCGGCACACTTCTGGCTGTTGAAAAAGCAGGGAAAAAAGCTCCCACAGACATTCTTCCGCAGCAAACAGAAAGGAATTTTGACATTAATGAGTAATATTTGTGAAGAAAAAATAGAATTACCCGCAGAGCATGAGCGAAATGTGTTCGGGCAATTTGACGAGCACATGAAAAAAATAGAAAAGACCTTGGGCGTCACCGTTATCTCCAGAGACGGACAGCTACGTATTTTAGGTCCTATGGCAGCCTGCCAACAGGCAGTAAAGATTATACGGGAATTTTTGACACTGTCCCAAAAAGGAAATACCATTACCCAGCAGAATGTAAATTATGCGCTGGCTCTCGCAGCCGAAGAAAAAACTTCTGTAATTACAGAAATAGATAAGGAATGTATTTGCCATACCTTAAACGGACGTCCCATTAAGCCGAAAACCTTGGGGCAAAAGGCATATATCGATGCAATCCGTAAAAAAATGATTGTCTTCGGCCTTGGTCCTGCGGGAACAGGAAAAACCTATCTTGCTATGGCAATGGCAATCACCGCATTTAAAAATGATGAGGTAGGCAGAATTATTTTAACAAGACCTGCTATTGAAGCAGGGGAAAAGCTGGGATTTCTCCCCGGAGATTTACAAAGCAAAATCGACCCTTATCTTCGTCCTCTCTACGATGCCCTGTATGAAATCATGGGAGCGGAAAGCTTTGCCAAAAACATGGAAAAGGGCTTAATTGAAGTAGCGCCTCTTGCCTATATGAGAGGCCGGACACTGGATAATGCCTTTATTATTTTAGATGAAGCCCAAAATACCACACCTGCTCAGATGAAGATGTTTCTTACCCGTATTGGTTTTGGCTCAAAAGTTATTGTTACCGGTGACCTTTCCCAAAAGGATTTGCCTTCCGGTGCGAAATCAGGACTGGATGTTGCCCTTCACGTACTGAAAAAAGTTGAGGACATTGCCTTTTGTGAATTAACCAATAAGGATGTAGTGCGTCATCCGCTGGTACAAAAAATCGTGCAGGCCTATGACGCTTACGAGAAAAAAGAAGCAAACGAAAAAAGAGAAAAGAAGCCTCGCAAAGACAGGAGGAAAGAACGATGACACTGAATTTGGAAATGGAATATGAGGAAAATCTGGATTTTGATTACGAAGAGCTTGCAAAAAAAGTAATAGAAGCTGCTCTTGACTACGAAGGCTGCCCCTATGAAACGGAAATCAACCTTGTTTTAACCGGAAATGAGGAAATCCAACAGACAAATAGGGAATTTCGTAATATTGACCGTGTAACGGACGTTCTCTCTTTTCCTATGCTGGATTTTACAGCTCCGGCAGATTTCTCTGTTGCTGAGGAGGATGATACCTGTTTTCATCCGGAAAGCGGAGAATTAATTTTAGGAGATATTATGATTTGTATTCCCAGAATGCAGGAACAGGCAGAAAGCTACGGACATGGGCAGATAAGAGAATTTGCCTTTTTAATTGCCCACAGCATGCTGCACCTGATGGGCTATGACCATATGGAACCTGAAGAGGCAAAAGAAATGGAAAGAAAGCAGGAGGAAATTCTGGCAAGCCTTGGAATTACACGCTAAGAAAAGTGAATAAAACAGGAAAATCAGCCGATACTATAAGTATTCAAAAATAAGGAGGTTCTTATGAAAAGAATAATCTATGGTGTCGGCTGTTTCCTTATCGCGCTTTTCTTTACTGTGGGTTTTCTGATTACTTACCAGCTTACGGATTTAAAAGACAGGATTTATGCTTTAGAAGAAACAAATGCCTCTGCAAAGCAGCAGGTTTCCGTACCCGCTGTCAATTATAAAAACAAGACCTTTGTTCTGGAACATTATCAGGATGGGATTTTGCAGAAGGAGTCCTTCAAGCTTCATTCTTACGGCACAGACAAGGTGGTTTTCCGTCAGGAGGAAGCTCCTGCAAAAAACGCAGGCTATCAGCTTCAGGTTGAGGAGGGATATATCGTTGTATACGAAAATTCTCAAAATCAGGTTTTTGAATATACCGACATTCCTTTGGAAGCCCTGCCAAAAGAGCTGCAAGGTGAAGTGCTGCTGGGAAAGCAGATTAAAACCACTGATGAGCTTTATAATTTTCTGGAGAATTATTCCAGCTAAAATACACCAAAATCCCCTTCTGGACTTATAGACAAAAATAGTGTAATATAAAATGATGTGAAAATGAACCAAAGAGGGAAAATACATGAATATCAGAGAAAAATTAAAAGATAAAAAAAGGATTGTAATCAAAATCGGTTCTTCATCACTGACCCATAAAGAAACCGGACGACTGGATTTGATTAAACTGGAAATACTAGTTCGGGAGCTGGCAGACTTACACAATCAGGGGAAGGAAGTCATTGTGGTGTCTTCCGGCGCCATTGCCGTAGGTCGTGCTGCCATGGGCTTACAGGAAAAGCCTTCCCGTCTTTCTGAAAAACAGGCATGTGCAGCCATCGGACAGGCAAGGCTGATGATGATTTATCAGAAGCTGTTTGCAGAATACAGCCAGACAGCAGCACAGGTATTGATTACCAAATACACCATGGTAAATGATATTACCAGAGAAAATGCCAGAAATACTTTTCAAAGCCTTCTGGATATGGGCGCAATCCCTGTTGTAAATGAAAACGACACAGTTTCCACGGATGAAATTGAATTTGTCAATACCTTCGGTGACAATGATACGCTGTCTGCTTTAGTTGCTGCTTTGGTGGATGCGGATATGCTTATCCTGCTCTCTGACATTGACGGACTGTTTACAGACGACCCAAATGTCAACCCAAATGCAGAGTTTATTGATGTGGTAGAAAAACTGGATGACCATTTAATGAAAATGGGAAAAGGCTCTACCGGCAGCAAGGTGGGAACAGGAGGAATGGCAACCAAACTTTCCGCTGCCCGTATTGCAACCGGTGCAGGAGCAGACATGGTCATTGCCAACGGCGCAGACTTCCATGTCATACATAAAATCATGCAGGGCAGAAAGTACGGAACACTTTTTCTGGCAGATAAAAAAGAACAAGATATTTTACAGGAATTATTTGAAAATCTATAAGCAAAGGAGAAAAGAAACCACGATGGATCAAAACACCATTAACCGCATTAACGAATTAGCAAGAAAATCAAAAGGAGAAGGTTTAACACTGGAAGAAAAAGAGGAGCAGAGAAAACTCCGTGCAGAATACATTGCGGCAATCCGCATGAATATGCGTGCACAGTTAGATAATATTGACATTCAGGAAAAAGATGGAACGATTATCAATTTAGGTGAGAAATATGGCAGAAAAAAAGGAAATTAGAAAATATATTTTCAGAAGACGAAAAGAATTTACTCAGCAGGAAGCAGAAAAATACAGTGAGAAAATCTGTGAAACCGTTATCTCCCTTCCGGAGTTTCAGGAAGCAGACTGCATTTACGCTTATGTAGACTACAATAAAGAAGTCATCACACGAGGCATGATTGAAGCCGCATGGAAAGCAGGAAAACGAGTGGCAGTTCCCAAAGTAACCGGCACTCATGAAATGAAATATTACTATCTGGAAAGCTTTGAGCAGTTAGCACCGGGGTATTTCCAGATACCGGAGCCTGCATGGGGAGAAGAAGCAAAAGATGAGGACGCTTTTTTAATTATTCCCGGCGTTGCCTTTGACAAAAACCGTCACAGAGCCGGCTATGGACAGGGTTTTTATGACCGCTATTTGTCCGTACATAGAAAGCACAAAACAGCAGCCGTAGCTTTTGACTTCCAGATTGTAGAAGAAGTACCTGCGGAAGCTACGGATATTTTTCCCGACAAAGTAATTACAGAAACAAGAATAATCAATTAAAGGATGAATTTAATGGAAAATACAACACTTTTATTTAATGATGAAATGGAAAACATAATTGACGCTATGGATTTAAGTCAGGAAGCTCCCGTGGAAGAACCTCAGCGTCAGTATTGGTTTATGAAAAAAGCACGTCAACTTGTAAAAGAACAGTCTGAAAAACTGGGAAGACCGCTTACTGCCAATATTACGACTTTCGGATGCCAGATGAATGCCAGAGACTCTGAAAAACTGGTGGGAATTTTAGAACGCATCGGCTATGTGGAGGTTCCTGACGAAAACGCAGATTTCGTAATTTACAACACCTGTACTGTAAGAGAAAATGCAAATCTCCGTGTATACGGACGACTGGGTTATCTCCACAGTCTGAAAAAGAAAAATCCCCACATGATGATTGGCTTATGCGGCTGTATGATGCAGGAGCCTCAGGTAGTGGAAAAGCTGAAAAAAAGCTATTCCTTTGTCAATCTGATTTTCGGTACCCATAATATTTATAAATTCGCAGAGTTAGTGGTTTCTTCTCTGCTTTCTGACCGTATGATTATTGATATCTGGAAAGACACAGACAAAATCGTGGAAGACCTTCCGGTAGAGCGAAAATATCCATTCAAATCCGGTGTCAATATTATGTTTGGCTGCAACAATTTCTGCAGCTATTGTATTGTGCCTTATGTACGAGGCAGGGAACGCAGCAGAAATCCAAAAGATATTGTAAGAGAAATTGAACGTCTGGTAAAAGACGGTGTTGTGGAAGTTATGCTTTTAGGGCAAAATGTAAATTCCTACGGAAAGAATTTAGACGAGCCAATGACCTTTGCCCAGCTTCTTACAGAAATCGAAAAAATCGAAGGTCTTAAACGCATTCGTTTCATGACTTCTCATCCAAAAGACTTATCAGATGAGCTCATTGAGGTTATGAAAAACAGCAAAAAAATCTGTAAGCATCTCCACCTTCCTTTACAGTCAGGAAGCAGCGATATCTTGCAGAAGATGAACCGCAGATATGACAAGGAAAAATACTTAAATCTGGTAGAAAAAATCAGAACAGCCATTCCTGATATTTCTCTTACCACAGATATTATTGTAGGATTTCCGGGAGAAACAGAAGAAGATTTTCTGGAAACCGTTGACGTAGTAAAGAAGGTTCGCTATGACAGTGCCTTTACCTTTATTTACTCCAAACGTACAGGAACACCTGCTGCCGTTATGGAAAATCAAGTGCCGGAGGATGTAGTAAAAGACCGTTTTAACCGCCTTCTGGAAACCGTACAGACCATTGGCAGAGAAATGTCTGCAAGAGATACCGGAAAGGTCATGGAAGTTCTGGTAGAGGAACAAAACAGTCAAGACAAGCATTTGATGACCGGACGTCTTTCCAACAATCTGCTGGTGCATTTTGAGGGAGATACTTCCTTAATCGGACAGCTTTGTCAGGTTCGTTTAGATGAATGCCGCGGCTTTTATTATATGGGAACGAAAGTGGGATAAAACCCAGTAAACATGAGGGCTTGAAGGCCTTTTTCATTTAACAGTAATTGTCTGATAATTTTATTGTTGTCCATGATTATTATGGATACATTTTATTTTAGGTGTAAAAAAGGGTGTAGTAAAACTTTTTTACACGCTGTTAATTATGCATTATTACATAGTAAAGAGACAACTCCCATAAACAATAACTATCGAGAAAAAAGGATATAATTTTTAACATCTAAGAAATAGATATGTAAGATTTTGCTGTCCAATTTAAACAACCAGAAAGTCTGTATTGAAGGTGAGGTCAAGGGAAGAAGAAATTAGAGCTGAAATTGATTGACATTTATAAAAAATGAGTTATAATCAAAAATAACTGAATAAATATGAATTGTGGTTCATCTGGTAATATACTGGAATGATTAAAAGGGAAACAGGTGAGATTCCTGTACAATCCCGTTGCTGTGTTTTGCGGAGCATCCTTCATAAATGCCATTGAGGAAACTTGAGAAGGCGAAGGAATGTGTTGATGCATAAGTCAGAAGACCTGCCATAATTTAGTAATGAAATCTGCGGACGACGGAATAAATTGCAAATCATGGAATACAGGTGTATTCTGATAATCTTGTATATTTAATTAAGTGTTGTGGATTCACAGCACTTTTTTTATTGTCACAAAATAACGGGAAGAACTAAGATTTCAATCAATCAGTGGAAAGGGGAATTCAAAACATGAAAAAAGTTGCGATGCTGGTATGCAAAAACGCAGTTGGAAATAAATGTACGGGTTCTGGCTGTATGCGAGCATTTAACAACAAAACAGGAACTTTTGAAAGGTATAGCCAAGAGGAACTGGAATTGCAGGCTTTTTTTCAATGCAACGGATGTGAAAAAAGTCTAGATGAGGATGAAGGATTAAAAAAGAAAGTAGAACGTATCCTAGAACTTCAGCCAGATTCAGTTCATGTAGGAATGTGTACCATTAAAAAAGATATCCAGAAGCACTGCGAAACAATTAAAAATATGACACAAATTTTTAAAGAAAGTGGAATTGAAGTAGTAAACGGTACACATAATAGTGAATTGCTGAAAAAAACAAATGATATTTAGACAAGTAGAAAGGGGAACAGTATGAAGAAAAAGATATTTGGTCTGTTGATGGCAGCAGTAATGTGTGCTTCTGTATTTACAGGATGTGGAACCAGCAAAGAAGAAAAACCTGAAGAAAAAGCAGAGGTCAATGCAGCAAAGGAAAAGGAAGAAAGTAAAGAAGAAAAGCAATTAGTATTAGGCTCTGTTCGTGACATGATTCCAGGAGAAGGCGATTGTTTCTATGTAAATTTAACAGCACATGTATGGGAACCATTGGTATTAAATAAAAACCATGTGTTAGAACCTTGTTTAGCAGAATCATGGGAATACAATGAGGATTGTACTGAATGGACGTTCCATTTAGTACAGAATGCAGAATTTACAGATGGCGTGAAATTTAATGCAGATGTATGCCTGCAGAATATCGAACGTTATAAAAAAGGTCCTTTAACTTCTACATATACATCATTAAGTATCGATAAATCTTTTCCTAATTTAGCAAATATGGAAAAAATAGATGATTATACAGTTAAATTTACTTTTAACGAGCCAATTACAACGTTAGATGCATTATTAGGAGATTACGGTAGCCCTATGATTAGTCCAAATTGTTTTGATCCAGAAACTGGAGCGATTACTTCTACTGTAATTGGAACAGGACGTTATATCATTGATGAGCATGTAGAAGATCAGTACGCTACTTTCAAAAGAAATGAAAACTACTGGGGCAAAAATCCAGGCAAGTTAGAAAGTTACCGAGTAAATTGTATTCCAGATTCAGAAACTCGCTATTCTTCTCTGGTTTCAGGAGAAATTATGGGCTTAATAGATAACGGGGCAATCATGGTTGATACAGCAGTAGATTTAGTAGAATCTAATAAAGATTTTGTCATCGAACCAACAAAGAGCCATATGACACATTATATGTATGTAAATAGTTCAAAAGAATATTTAAGTGATGTGCGTATGCGTCAGGCTATCAGCTATGCAATTGACCGTGACTTACTGAATGAAACCTTATATTCAGGCTTATGCTATCCTGCATATAGCATTTTAAGTAATCAGACACCATTGTACAAAGATATTAAAGGTGAATACAACCTTGAAAAAGCAAAAAAACTTGCGGATGAAGTTCTTCAGGGAAAACGTCTTGATGCAACTATGATTCTTGGACAGAGGGTCGTAGATGGATATCCATGTAAAGCAATGGCTGAATACATTCAGGCTGCGCTGTCTGAAATCGGAATTGATATGAAAATTGAAATTGTTGATAATGCAGTAAGTAAAGAACGTTTACAGGCAGGGGATTATGATTTCAGCATTACTGTAACAGGTTTAAACAGTGCAGATCCATATGCAACTTTATACAGCTGGATGGATAGCGAAGGAAGTTACGTAAAAGATTATCATTGGAACTACTCTAATAAAGAAGTAGATGAACTTTTAGCACAGGTATTACAGGAAAAAGATCCAGAAAAACGAGCAGAAATTTATGGACGTTTACAGGAAATCTCTGCAGAAGAGTTACCAGTTATTCCTATTTTATATTATGTCAATGTAAATATTCATAATAAAACAATTAAAGGTTATACATCAGATATCTTTGATGGGGTTAGCATTCCAACAATAGAGTGGGCAAAATAATAGCAAAAAACGAATGGCTGTGCATAAAGCTTGGCACAGCCATTATTTTTCATAATGGAAGGATAATATGGGAATTTTAAAATATATTTTAAAGAGATTAGTTACATTGATTCCGGTATTGTTTGGAATTACAATTTTAGCATTTGTATTGGGTATTTGTTCTCCAGGAGATCCAGTTGAAGCAATTTTAAATCCAGATGGAACCCAGATTGTTCGGGAAGAAGATTATAAGATTGTTCGGGAACGTTTAGGATTGGATGATCCAATTCCAGTTCAGTATGTAAAATGGCTGAAAAATGCAGTGACAGGAGATTTTGGAAAATCGTTCTTTTCCAATAAAGAAATTCGTGAGCAAATGGAATATCGTCTTCCATATACTATGCGGCTGGCATGTTTCGGCATGGCATTAACTGTTTTGTTTGGTATAGGTTTTGGAGTTTTAATGGCTATAAAAAAGGATAAATTAACAGATCATATTTTAAGAAATCTATGTACCTTATTGTTATCAATTCCAGGATTCTGGCTTGCTATTTTAATGATTTTGATATTTTCTGAAAAATTACATTGGCTACCTACCAGTGGTCTGCATGGCTTTTCGTCCTACATTATGCCAGGTATTACGGTTGCAGTTTCTACCATAGGTGTTTGCGCCAGACTGACAAGAACAACCATTTTAGATGAAATTGGAAAACAGTATATTACCGTTGCAGCTTCGAAAGGAATGAATGCGAAAATGATTACATTAAGGCATGCATTTCGAAATTCTTTGATTCCGATTACAACATTTTTAGGAAATTATTTTGCAGGTATACTAGGCGGCTCTACTGTTGCAGAAGTGATTTTTAACATACCAGGAATAGGCAGTTATGCAATCGCAGCAGTACAATCCAGAGATTATTATGTAGTTCAGGCGTATGTTTTGTTTACAGGTTTGGTTTATGTAATTATGACATTAATCATCGATTTTTTATACTTGGTAATTAATCCAAAAATAAGGGTAGGAGAAAGCTAAATGAAAAAAGATAATATAAAAATCAGTACGGTACTTGCCTTTGCGGTATTGTTTGGAATTTTACTTATGAGCATCTTGGCACCTTGGTTAGCACCTTATGATCCCTTAAAAATTGATATGAAAAATGCGCTCTTGCCGCCTTCAAAGCTCCACCTTCTAGGAACAGACAACATAGGAAGAGATATATTAAGCCGTGTTATTTATGGCGGGCGCCAGTCAATTGTTTTGGCTGCAATTGCCACTAGTATGTCTATGGCGTTAGGATGCATTATTGGAATGATAGCAGGATATTTTGGCAGCTGGGTTGATGTGGCAATTACATCCATTTCTAACATTTTCCAGGGACTTCCAGGAATGACTATGATGATAGCGATTGCAGGGCTAATGGGAAGCGGAGTTACAAGTATGATGCTTGCACTAGTTATCACCTCCTGGGTTGGTTTTTCAAGGATTGTGCGTGGAGAAGTAATGAAAATCAAAAAGGAATATTTTATTGAGGGATTGAGAAGCTTTGGTGTAGGTCATATGAGAATTCTATTTTATCATGTTATGCCAAACTTAATCAGTAGCATTGTAATCATTTTTGCTACCAGAATTGCCAGTTCTATTTTATCTGTAGCATCGTTAAGCTTTTTAGGTCTTGGTTTGGAACCACCTACACCGGATTGGGGAGTTATGATCAGCGATGCAAGAATGTACTATCGTACAAGTCCAATGCTGGTAATTGCACCAGGGGTTTGCATTGTACTATTTTCCCTGTGTGTTAATATAATTGCTGACTGGCTGCGTGACAGACTGGATGTAAGGCGTGACAGTGTGAAGGAGTAAGGGTAAATGGAAAAAGATATTCGAGTAGAACGTTTTAATGTGTGCTTTAAAACAGATTTTGGACCAGTTTATGCTGTGAGAGATGCCAATACTGTGTTCGAAAGTGGAAAAGTTACTGGAATGATTGGAGAAAGCGGAAGTGGAAAATCCGTATTGGGAATGGGTATTTTAAAGCTTTTAGCATCGAATGCCTATATAGACGGGGAATGCTGGTACGGAGAAGATAAAATAAGTGAATGGTCAGAAACAGAAATGGAAAATTTGCGGGGAAAAGAAATTGCATTAATTCCACAAAATCCAGCAGAAGCGTTAAATCCAGTTATTAAAATTAAAAAACAATTATTAGAAGCTGTTACCGTGCATGATAAAGCAAAAAAGCCAGAGGCATTAAACCAATTCAAAAGATTGATGAATCGATTTGGTTTTTTAGAAGAAGAAGCAATCGGAAAAAAATATTCTTTTGAATTAAGTGGTGGAATGAATCAAAGGGTTATTTCAGTGTTAGGATTGATGAACCGTCCAAAATGGGTAATTGCAGACGAACCAACAAAGGGCTTAGATGCGATTTTGAGAAAACAGGTATATCAGGTGTTACAAGAAATCATCGAGCAGGATACGAAGAGTATGATTGTAATCACTCATGATGTAACATTGGCTCAAAAGCTTTGTGATAAAATTCTGGTACTTTATAAAGGGGAAATATTGGAACAAGGAAAGACAGATCTTGTGTTAGCTCATCCGCTTCATCCATACACACAGGGGCTGGTTCATGCATTGCCATCAAAAGGAATGATACCGATTCCTCTTCCTCAAAAAGAAAAGGAAGGAATGGAAGATGGCTGTATTTTTTATGCAAGATGTGAAAAATCCTGCGAACGCTGCAGAATGGAAAAACCCAAAGATTTTTCCGTTGAGGATGGAAGAAAGGTAAGGTGTTTCTTATATGCTTAAAGTGGAAAATCTAAACAAACATTATTGCAGTGGCATAATACGAAAGCATCATGTGAATGCAGTGAAAAATGTATCCTTTGAAATCCAAAAAGGAAATATTCTAGGATTGGTTGGAAATAGCGGATGCGGAAAATCTACAGTTGCAAGGCTGATTATGCGTTTGATTGAACCAGACAGTGGAAAAATATTTCTAGATGGAATTGATTTAATGGGATTATCTTACCAAAAAATGAAAGAACAACTCACTAATATCCAGATTATTTTTCAGCATCCAGAAAGTTCTCTTGATCCGCATAAGAAAATATTAAGTAGCTTATTGGAGCCTATGGAAATACATGGAATCGGAAGCTGCAAGGAAGAAAGAATTGCAAAAATAGAAGAATTATTTGATTTGGTGGGATTAAAAAATAATTTATTTACACGTTTTCCACATCAGATTAGTGGTGGAGAAGCACAGAGAATTATTATTTCCAGAGCCATGGCGCTGAATCCAAAAGTTCTGATTTTAGATGAACCAACCTCTATGTTAGATGTTTCAATTCAAGCACATGTAATGAATATATTAAAGGATTTGCAGAAAAAAAGAGACATGACATACTTATTTATTTCCCATGACTTAGAGGTCTTATCCTGGTTTTGTGATGAAATTCATGTAATGAATAAGGGTGAGATTGTAGAACGAGGAAGCAAGGATAAGATTATAAATGATCCACAAAATCCGTTTACAAAAGAATTGGTTGATTGTTTTTGCAAATTTTAATGTGAGGTAGAATATGGTATTACCAATAAATTTCGAACAATTATGGAAAGAAGAATTAAAAAATTCCAGTGGTGTATACAGTTCAAGAATTTTAGATGATGAGATTGAAACTGATTTTTGGCATGAATTTATGGGGAAAAAAGCAGTATATATTCAAGATGACTGGGCAAAACCAATATCTCAAAAACTTCAGGAACTTTTTCATGAAGCAAGGGTAGAATCTGTATTAGAAATAGGACCAGGATGGGGAAATTTTACCCTAGATTCTCTTAAAAAGGGATTAGATGTTACCTGTCTTGATATTTCTCAAGATGTACTTGCTTTTTTAAAACGTGAATTGGAAGAGAAAAAAGGTTTTCAATTTCATACAATATGTCGCAAATGGGAAGATTACAATGAGGAAAAGCAGTTCGATGCGGTATTTGGATACAACTGTTACTACCGTATGTTGGATTTGGAAAATTGTATTAAAAAGATGAATCAGAAGGCAAGAAAGCTTTGTGTAATGGGGATGGGAACAGGTGAACGAAAAGGCTATATTTATTTTGTTAATTTATTATTTCAAATGGGTATTGCAGCAAATGTTCGTGTGATTCCATTAGACAATGATGATCACAGCAGTTCAAGCCTGTTACGACGCATAGGTGTTCTAGTATATTGGGAACCAGATAGAACTGTAAGTTGAAAATTAAGAAGACATTGTTGAAAAATTGCAATGTCTTCTTTTTTGGTGGTATTCTGCAATAACACACTCAAGGATAAAGAGAAAATGCACCTCATTCACCAGTTCTTAGAAGAATACGATATCCAATCAGCAGAAGATGTCCAGGATGCTTTGAAAGATTTTCTCCCATATTGCATAGGAAGATAAGTAAAGAAAGAAGGCGCTAAACATGCTAAAAGAACTGCGAGAAGAAAAACTGCTGCTTTCTCTAGACGAAGTCAGTGAAATGCTCGGCATTTCATACGGGACAGCCAGAAATTTTACATTCGAACAGAATATGCAAGTACATATTGGGAGAAGGACGTTAGTTCATAGAGCTAAATTAGAAAAATGGATCAATGATCAAGTTAAATAAGAAAGGATACCGATATACTCGGTTTTATCTTGAATAAAACCCGCAAATTTGATAAGATTATAACCGAATATAATAAGTATCCTTATTTCTCGAAGAAATACACACAGAAATAAGGAGGCTATGATATGGGAAAAAACTTAAAAGGAAAAAGCATAGGATGTGGCATTTGCCAACGAAAGGATGGCATTTATCAAGCTTCACTTTAAAAACCACAGAATAATTATTCAACAAGAATGTATAATATACAAACCTAAAAATGTCAGTGTTTATGCGGATATGAGAAAGGGTGTAGTAGACCAAAAATGCAACGTCTAAAAATGCTTGAAACAAAGGAAAATACATGGGAATTTCAATAAAAAATATAAATGTGTCATCATTATCACCAATGAAGTATCATTATGTTTTATAGAAAGCTAAGAAATCCAACAATTACAAGGGTTTGAAGCTTTTTTATTTATGTAGGTATTATCTGACAATTTCACTGAGTTACATAAAAAGCACCGAGGTATTTTGATTTGGGTGTAGTAAAGGGTGTAGTAAAATATTTTTCTCATCGATAATTATTCAACTTTGTATAGAAATTCTGTCAGTTATAAAAGTAAATTTTCTTCATATAAGGATATTTCAAAAAAATATAAGTTAATGGTTTTATATAAGAAAATGAATATGAATACAAGATATGAAGAAAGAAAAAAGAAAGATTACAAATTTGTCGCTTTTGGAAAAAAATGGAAGAGCATTGCACAATGCTGTGATTACTATGGAATAGAGTATCATAGTGTAATGCAGTATAAAAGCGATAATAGATGCAACACGGAAACAGCGCTTCAAAAATATATTGACTATAAAAAGAATAATTTTTTTTATTTTCGCAAGAAAAAGTGGTCATCGATGAAAGAATGCTGTGATTTTTATGGTATCAACTACAAGTCTTTTATAGCATGTAAAAAAAATTGGGAATTGCCAGCAGAAGATGCTATGAAAAAATACATCCGTATGGATAAGGATAGAAAGTTTATATTCAATGGCATCACTTATAATAGCTTTGCAGACTGCTGCCATGCTCATTCTGTAAACCCCGTTTTAGTGGAACGGTTTCGAAGAAAAAATAAACTACTGAGAAGAAGAGCCTTAATTGGATATCTGAAATATAAAGAGGAAAAGGCGGATGCCGAAACTTTCTGCTTTGCGAATATTTCATACCACACATTCACGGAATGCTGTAATCGCTATGGGCTAAAAGCCTCTTTATTAAGAGCATTTGCAAAAAGAAATGATGTATCTTTATATTCAGCGCTTGTCCATTATATTATTACAAATATAGTAGAGTTTCAGCCTTCAGAGAATATCGATAAAGATATTCTTATGCCAATTACATATAAAGAAATTTATTATCAGAGTGTCATTCTCTGTTGTGAAGTTCTTTCTATTGACATAGAACAGGTGTGCCAAATAAAAGAAATATCGAAAAGATGTCTCAAGGATATTATTTGCGAATTGGACCAAAAGAACATTAGAATGGAACGAGAACAGGTGAAAAGCATTTCAAATGGGTTCCTTTATAAGAAAACGTATTATCCTTCTATTGGAATTTGCTGTAAAATTCTTGGACTAAATGAGCATTATGTATATAGCCGACTATGGAGAGAAGGAGAAACGATTGAAAGTGTACTGGATTTCTATTTAAAATCACCGTAAATAACCTTAAATGAATGTGTTTAACGTTTCTTGCTTCATAGTTGTGTTAGAAATTTTTTCTCCCTTTTTACCATATTTCTTTTATGAAATTTCAAAATAGGAGGAAATAATATGAAATTCAAAAGAACTATGAAATACAAGGTACGTTTTCTGAAAAACAAACGGTGTAGAAAAGAAAGGGAAACTTTTGTCAGTAAAGAAGTAGAGTTAGAGGTACCGGAGATATCAGAAGAAGAATTTCCTGTTGCTTTTATCGTACATGACCATGCAACAATTCATGATGGAGCAGAAAGTTATATGGATTTTAAAGAAACGAACTGTATGGGGTATCGATTATATGAAGAAGAAATTAGAGTATTCGAAGGAACTTTATATAAACCAGTCCGTGTTTCATTTGGCGCAGCAGTAAGCACTGTTTTTGAAAAAAATCCAAATAGAGCAATTCATTTTCATGACACAGGTTATTATCTGCATCAAGATGAACGATATACAGCAGAGTCCATTATCCTTTCTTCATGTGAAGAAGAGAAATATGTGAGTTTACAAAAAGATTGTGAACCTTATAAAATATTTGATGGAAAAATTTGGGCAAGAACAGGTGAACCATATTACTGGATTGCAGGAGGTTGTATGTTGATCCAATATGGGACATTCAATGGCTATCGGCTGCCAGAAAATCATTTTTCTGCATTAGAAAGAGAAGACGGGTTATCTTTCGTTAAAAATGAAGAGTCAAGAGAGTCTTACATTGAAGTAAAAATGCCGGAAATGGTAAAATTATATCGTCCTAAATTTTTCAATGTTACAATTTGTTGTCAAGCGTATTACAACAGTCAAATTGAGCTTCCAAGAGGCTTTTCTGGAAGTTATGAAGATGCGACTGCGTATGCAAAAGGACATCTTGATGAAGCCCCGGTAGGGGAACTGGAATATATTTCAGGATCCGATGTTTTAGATGAAGAAAACTGTTCTTTTGATTAACAAAGAAAACTCTCCATTTTGGGGAGTTTTCTTTGAAAAAAATTCATTAGGACTAGAAGTAATATTTTTTAATGCTAATAACTTTTATTATACCGATTGCACGGAACCGGTTCCGTTAAATTGAAAAATTTTATTTTTCTAATCTTCCATATTCTTTTAAATCAAAGAAAACGGGAGGAATAATCATGGAAAATGGTTTTAATTTAAAGAAATGGGAGAATGCTTTTTTACATTTTGATAAAAATAAAACAAATATGGAGGCAAAGCTTCACATTAGAGTTCAGGAAGGCAAAATTGTTGTTACTGTTTCCAGTATGAAAGATGAGTATTTAAAATATAAGGAAGAATTAGAACGACTCGCCTTTACTATTGCACAGGGAGCTTATGTGATTGCTTTTAATTCTCTTTGTAAGCCGACTTATCCAGAAGCGGATGATTATGAAGAGGAAGCTGCTAAAGGCAGGAAATGTTTGTTTGAGAACGTAATCATGTATACAAGAACATTGTTTAGCCAAGGACTAGAGGCATTTTATTGCTTATTAGTAACTCAAAAACATTTATTTGAATGTGCATATCAAATACAACACATGAGATACGATGGTGATAAATGGGTGAATATAAAAGGAGAATATTTAGAAGATGGCTCATGGACTTCTCCGGACGGGAACAAATTTTATTGTAATATGTCAGCATCTGTTTTAGAAGCAATTATCCATTAATTTCTTAAAAAAGTGCAGACCGATTATGGCCTGCATTTTTTTTGCGCCTATATCCCATATTCGAAATGAGTAATAGGATAAGAGGAGGAAATTAATTATGACAAAAATTATAGACTTTGGAGAAAAAATAGGCGGAGCACGGAAAGATTTATGGAAAATCAACGGTATTCAGGAAGAAGATTTGGAAGAGATGACGCAAGAAGAGCGAGACCATTTTGTAAATCGTGATATGGTTTGGCCACTACCAAATGCAAAGAAACTGGTTGAAGAAGGTGCTGATCCATTTATTGTTTTCTGGCAGAGAGAAATCCGAAGATGTATTCATAAAATACCTGTGATATACAAAGGTGAGGACAAACTCAGTGTACAGAAAATGTATGTCAAAATGGCAAATAAAATAAAAATCGCAGCCATGAGTGTTACTAATACAGACGAGTTTACAGAGTTTTATCAGCAAAACAAGAATAGCTTTGATGATAAAAAGGCATATTTACATACTGCCTATGGAATTGTTGCTACGCAATATCGTTTAGAGCGCATGAGATATAAAATGCTAAGGCAGAATTTTCCGGACGGTAACAGTAAAAAGAAGCAGACAAAAAGAAAATCTTCATTTTTGCTTCCACAATTAGAAGAAATCAAAAGAACTGCCCCAGACGTTAGATATAGCAGAAATATCAATGCAAAAATATGGCAGGATGAGTTTTGGTTTCGAGGCGTAGAATTTGGAAATTGGTTATCTCAAAAAGAGCGGCAGGCAAGCATGAATTATTGTTATGAGGCACTTATGGATTTAGCAATGGCATTAGATATAGACGAAAAGGATATTGCTTTTTCAGGGCAACTTTCCCTTGCTTTTGGGGCGAGAGGCACAAGTGGCACTTCCGCACATTATGAGTATCTGCGAAAAGTTATTAACCTCACAAAAATGCATGGGGCAGGATGTACAGCCCATGAATGGTGTCATGCTTTAGATCATCAGTTAGCAATTTTTTATGGAATTGAAGATACTTATTTTGCTTCTGCAAGCAAAGAATGGCACAAACTGCCAAATATATTGCGCAATTTGTTTAAAAGCATGAAGACAGATGCAAATAATCAAAAAACGGATTTTTATCGAGGTTCTGTTCGATTTGATACAAGTTTTCGAAAAGATACATACGGTTATTGGAGCAGCAATACAGAAATGTTTGCAAGAGCTTTTGCTTGCTACGTGAAAGATACATTGGGATGTGAAAGCGATTATCTAATTGCCCATGCAGACGCCTTTATTTTTGAATTTGAGGACCAAAGGGCTTGTGCAATTCCACAGGGAGAAGAAAGAGATATATTAAATGAACTTTTTGACGCACTTATCTATCAACTGAAGCAGGATGGCTTATTGCATAAAAAAAAGGCAAAAAGAGAAATACCATCATTATTAAAAGTAAGTGAAGCATGTAATTATCATGTAAATCTGGAAGAAGAAGCCAATGGTCAATACCAACTTTGTCTGTAAGAAAGCAAGTCCCTTTTAGAGGGGCTTCTTTTTGTGCTTTGTGCGGGAAAATCTCCCATATTAAAAAGGCGAAAGGAGGAAGATTATGATTTTAAAAGCAGCCAGAATTAATGCGGGTTTTTCACAGAGTCAAGTTGGGTTATTGTTACATGTAAGTAAATCCACAGTAAGCCGCTGGGAAACCGGAGAAACTCCGATTGATAATAAAATAAAAGAGAAACTTGCAAAATTATATGGAATAAAGACAGAAGAATTAGAAATTAAAATGCGAAAGGAGTAAATGAAATGCAAAATGAAGCAAAAATTTCCTGCTATCAAGAGTTATATTCGAAATTAAAAGAAGAAGATGCACTGTCAGATTTTGGATGGCCATCAGAAAAAGAGCATTTGGATTTTTACTTTAAGGCAGGAAGTACAGATATAACATTCCGAATATATTCGAATAAAGATTTGATGCAATTACGATCTGAAACCCCACGTTTAGAATATACAGACGAAGAAAATATTCAGTTGGCGAGAGAAATTTCTAAAAATTATTATGGAATATTTGGAACTGCATATGATGGGAAAATTATTTTTAATTTAAGCGTTCCGTTCCCTTCTATTGCAGATGAGGCTGGTAAGCAGCTTATTTATGAAAAAACAAATTATTTTATAAATATGATTTTATCACAGTTAGAAGTGGAATATGTGAAAGAGTTAGAAGAAGATAAGAGGCGCCGGGAAGCTGAAATGGAAGATGATAAGGGAAAGAAAAGAAAATTAAGTCTTTTTCCAAAAAGGAAACAAAATTCTTCTGATTTCGATACACAGGAGGAAATTGGTGAAATATCTGAGGATGAACCTGTAAAAGAACCATCTGTAAAGGAGGATGATTTATCTGATGCATTTGCAAATACCTTTGCATCTATATCAGAAGCAGAGAAGACAGAAACAGTAGAAATAATAGATGAAGAAAAACAAGATGCCTCTACGTCACAGCTAATAAATCCTGAAAAGAATACAGCAGTGACATCAGAAATTAGCGTTAAACAGTCAGAAAAAGTAGAAAATGCACAAGACATACAGTTAGAAACATCTACCCAGTCAAAAGAAGAATGTGTAGATGAAGAGGATAAGTACGAAATCACGCCTGCTGTAACGGAGCAAAAAGAAATAAACCATGAAAATGCAGAAACTCTTTCAGAAAATTCCCATGAGACAAAGGAAATGACAGAAATAGTTGAAGACACATCTGAATGTATAGATACAGAGCTTTTGGAAAAGGATCATCAAAATTCAGGGGAAGATATCTCTAAAAAAAATGAAAGCCCTAGAATTAGTCCAAAAGAGATGCAGAATGTTGCAGAACTGTATGAAAGTATAAACCGCACTTTTTCCATGCGAAAAGAACAGTTAGATTACCGTGAAAGGATGTTGGCAGAACAAAAGCACTTTTTAACCTGTGAGCAGGAACATTTACAATGTCAGAGGTCAGAATTAGAAGATAAGAAAAAAGACCTTAACAGACAGGAAGTTACCTTAAAGCAAAGCTGGGAACAGTATCATAAAACAAAGAAAAAGCAGGAAAATAAAGTTTCTCTTTTAGAAGAACGTGAAAAGAATGTGAAAAGCATGGAAGCAGTGATAGAAGAAAGGGAAGAGCAGGTTAAAACCGATATTCAGAATTTAGAAAAAAGAGAGCAGCTTCTTTCTGATAAGCAAGAAGAACTGGACAAAAATTATGCAGAATACAAAGAGAAAGTAGCTACCCTTGGAAATTATGAAGAACGTCTCCGTATCACAAAACAGGAATTAGCAGACAATGAACTGAAAGCAAGCATGCAGAAGCAGCAAATGGATATGGAAAAGAAAGCAATTGAAGACAAGCTAAACGACTTAAAAGATACAGAAAAAATGATTGAAAAGCTGCAAAAGGAGTCTAAATTGTTTGAAGTTTCAACACTGCAAGAAAATCTGAAGAAAATCAGAGAAGAAAAAAATGCTTTGCAAAAGACTAATCAAAAATTAGATGCAGAAAATATAGAATTGAAGCAGTTGCAGGATTCCATCCAGGATGCTCTTATTGATAAAACAGCTATGGTTAATCAGATGTCACAGACTATTGAAAACATGAAAGAAAAACTGGATTTAGCAGAAAGAAAGCCGGTAAATACAGAGGAAGTAGATACCTTAAAAGAACGTGTCAAAGAAATGCAAAGTGAGAAGCAACGGGATGAACTTCGTCATCAAAATGAAATAGAGGAACTTCGTAAAGCACTCAATGAAGTCAACCAAAAATATAGTTCCCAGCAGGAAGAAGAAAAAAATACAGCTCCTTTTAATCTAATCGGTGCTTTAGCGGAGGGCGGTTATATTGCAGGTAATACGACCAGAGATGGGCGCTCTATGCTCACCTTCCAAGTTGGCGGCTGTGATATTTTCATCGATGAGGAATATGGTATGGTGGAAATTGAGAAACAAACAAGAAGAAATTATGCAAAGCAAATGCAGTATTTAAACGAAACAAATCATAATGTGGCGTACTGTATGGGAAAAGGAAAGGTTTACTGTCGCTTTGCTTATCGTGACATTGCAAAAGAAATTCGTGACAATATCACTATTATGATTAAATTCCGGTAAATTTAAGATATTTAAAGAAAGGATTAACAATGAAAATATTAAAAGAGCTATGGGACACGTTTAGAAAACCGCTGCTGGTTGTGGGAATATTTGGGGTGTTATTTTTCGTTATAGGAACAGTTATTCCAGCCATTCGGGATTTAGTTATTAGCCAATCTCCAATTGTTGGCATAGAAGCTACCAATGACAAAGAATATAGTAAAAGCAGCACAATTAAACCTTCTGATTTTGAGATTTTTGCGAAACACGAAAATGGAAAGAAGACAAAGATAAATGATAAGGGAATTAAATTGTCCCCTACAAAACCTAATTTCGTAGGTGCAGAAACAGAAGTTACCCTTACAAAAGACAAATGGGAGTGTACTGTTAAAGTAAAAAATAAAAGAGATAAGATTGCAGAATTTGAGTGTGGAAAACCTAATAAAAAGGATGTAAAAGCTACAATTTTTAATAATGGTGAACTGGCTTTTACGGGACAGGGAGATATTTTAATTTACCCAGATAATGAGTACCCATGGTTAACATATCAAGGAGATATTCCAATTACATCTGTTACTTTCGGAAAAGAAGTAAAGCCTATTTATATGGATGGGTTCTTTTCTGGATTGGAGAATTTATCTTATGTAGATACTCTTCCAAATTCAGTAGAAAGCTTAGATGGCGCTTTTTCTGAGTGTATTGCATTAAAAGAAGCTCCTGATTTAATGACCTGTACAAATTTACTAAACATGAATGCAGCTTTTGAAAAAAGCGCTTTGGAAAAAGCGCCCAAAATTCCAGCATCCGTAAAAAACATGGATTATTGTTTTGCAGGTTGTGTTGATTTGAAAGAAGGCGCAGACATGTCAGAAGCAACGGGTGTTTTAAAAGCAGAGGGATTGTATTCCGGATGTGTAACACTAAATAAAGGAGATTTACCTCCTAATGTTAAAATAATCGCATCTGCATTTGAACAATGTATAAATTTAAAACAAATGCCGGCTATTCCGGAAACAGTGGAAGTAATGAACTCCACTTTTCAGGGAGCTTCTTCTATGATTGAAACCTCGGCTATTCCGGCAAGCGTACAAGATGTTAGTAATTGCTTTGAAGGATGCACGAAGATAAAAGGGACTTTGACAGTAAATGGAAATCCTTCCAGATATTCTGGATTTCTAATGAATGCTGCAACAGCAACGAATATTGATTTACAAGGAAATTCTATTATGCTGGATATTTTAGCGCAAGAAAGTGAAGAAAATCCGAATATTACAGTGAATGGTAGAACGCCTAATTATGAACTTTCCTATAATGACTTAAATTTTTAAAAAGGGCATTATGCCCTTTTCTTATGCGTAAAAATAACAGCATTTTAATATTGAGGTATTATATGCACTAAGGAGGGATTTTTATGTACAGTATAGAACATGTCCATAGTACCTTTTCACTTCATGATTCTGGTCAAAGTCCGTTAGAATTGGTATTAAAAGCAAAAGAACTTGGTGTTACGAATGTTGCCTTAACAGATCACGGAACACTGCTTGGAATTGATGATTTTATGAAGGCAGGAAAAGAGCATAACATCAATACAATCCCCGGATTGGAGGCGTATTTGGAAGATCGTTCCCATCTTATTTTGATTGCCAAAAATTTGGATGGATATAAGGCAATTTCTTTTGCGCTTCGTGATGCCAATGAAAATCAGATTAAAATTCGTAAATTAGTATATCCACTTATGAAGGTGGATACGATTTCAAAATATTTGGCATATAACGACAACATCATTGTTACATCAGCCTGCATCAATGGACCTCTTGGAAAAATATTATTAACTAAAAAAAGGATAGAAAAGGAGCTGGAAACAAAACAGAAAAAAGCGAAACGATTAGAAGAGGCTTATAGAACATGGAAAAATGCTTTCCAGCATTACAAAACTTATGTGACAGAAGAAAAAAAATTGAAAAGAGAAAAAAAAGAGTATACTGTTTACACCAAACCGGCATTTTTGAAAAAAGCAGAGAAAAATCAAGAGTTGATGGAGAAATACACGTTAGCGGTTTCACAGTTAGAAAAGATTGAAAAAGAATTAGGTAGTGTAATAAAATGTCGAAGAGAATATAAGAACATATCGGATAAATTAGAAACCAAAGGAAAAAAATATGAGAAACTAATGCAGGAAATTCAGAGGACAGTACTGCCAGATGAAAAAATATTATACCAACAGGCATTAGAAAAAGCGAAAGAATACAAGAATATATTCCCTAATTTCTATATAGAAATGCAATATCATTTCATGGAAGATGAAGCTTATGTTATGACAGCTTTATATCATATTGCAAAAGAATTAGATATCCCACTGATTGCTGCAAATGATGCACATATGGCGTCAAGAGGGGACGAAATAACAAGACAAATTTTGCGCTATAATTATTTTGAACGCCATCAGGATATTTCGAATGCAGATAAAGAATTGTACGTAAAGTCAGAAAAGGAATTGAAAGATACATTACTTCAAATTTTGCCACCGGATGCAGTAGAAGAAGCACTCAATAACACTTCTGTTCTAGATACCTGCCATGTAGAATTTCAAAATGAGAGTCATTACCCGAAATGTAACAGCAACCAGAACATTTGGGAACTAATAGATGCTGGTGTTAATCGATTAAAAGAAAAAGGCGAATGGACAGAGGAACACCGTGAAAGGCTAGAGTATGAAATAAAAACAATAGAAGAAATGGGATATATTGATTATCACATGGTTGTACAAGACTATTGCCGCATGATAAGAATTCTTAGTGTTATTCCCAAAAGAGAATTAGACTGTATGCCACGAGATTTTTCCAAGATAGAAGATTGGATTAAAGAAAAAGGATTTCGTTCCGGTATGATCCGTTCTCCGGGACGTGGAAGCGCCGCAGGCTCCCTCGTGTGTTATTTGTTAGGAATTACAAATCTCGATCCTATAAAATATGGGTTACTCTTTGATCGTTACCTTAATCCAGAACGTGTAACTATGCCCGATATTGATACGGATGTAAAACGTATGTTACGTCCATATATAATCAAATATTTAAAATGGAAATATGGTGAAAATGCGATTTGTTCTATTTCCACTAAAACTACTTACGGGGCAAAAAATGCAATTTTAATGGCTGGGCGTGATAGGGCATCAGAGTTATACCAGAATGATGTAGACCATGAAGAACTAGAACGAAAGTATATGTATGAGCATACCTTGAAAGTGAGCAAGCTCATTCCAGATGAAGTGGGACAAACTTTAGAAAAAACAGAAGCATTATTTTATGAACAATATGGTTTGGACCATGAAAAATGTGTGATATGGGAACATGCAAAACTAATCGAAGGGAAGTTGTCTGGCACCGGTGTTCACGCTGGTGGTGTCGTAATTGCCGATAATGGAAATATTAACGAATATGTACCGCTTGCATGGCGTGAAGATAAAAAAGTATGGGCTGCTCAATGTGATATGGTTCAGATTGAAGAAAGAGGGCTGCTCAAAATGGATCTATTGGGATTGAATACACAAGATTGTATTTCAGAAACATTGCAGCTTATTGAGCGACATCATGGCATTGTACTTGATATCAATGATATTCCGTTTGAAACAGACGTGTTTGAACATATTTATGCAAAAGGCCATACAAATTCTGTGTTCCAATTTGAGTCTTCCGGCATGAAAGATATGCTTAGACGCTTTAAACCAGATTGCTTTGAAGATTTAATTATCTTAATTGCGATGTATCGACCTGGACCTATGCAATATATGGAGCGTGTCATTGCGACAAAAAATAAAGAGATACCATTAGAAATTAAAATTGATAAGCTTAGACCTCTTTTAGAGCCTACTTACGGAGCAATCATATATCAGGAGCAAGTAATGAAAATATTTCAAATACTCGCTGGATACAGCTTAGGGCAAGCTGATTTGGTACGAAGAGCTATGTCTAAGAAGAAAGAGGATAAGTTAAAAATAGAAAGAAACGCATTTTTATACGGGGATGTTCAAAGGAATATTAAAGGGTGTATAAAAAACGGCATCTGTGAAGAAGATGCAAACGCACTCTTTGATGATATTATGGAATTTGCAAAATATTGTTTCAATAAATCTCATGCTGCAGCTTATGCACTGGTTTCTTACCAAACGGCATATTTAAAATATCACTATCCTGCTGAATTTTACTGTGCGATGTTCAATAATGTAGATGATGAATTTCTTCCCATTATTGAAGACTGTATGAAAGATAAAATTATACTTTTGCCACCAGATATAAATAATTCATATTATGAATTTACAATCGAAGAGGGTGCTATACGATTTGGATTTAACGGAATTAAAGGAGTTGGAAATGATCAACTGCCGGATTATATAACAAATAAACGTTCGGATTTAGGTACAAAAGGAATATATCAATCACTAACTGATTTTTTTGTCCGCACTTCCAATGTAGAGGAATTTAAAGTACTGCCAAAAAAATTTATAGAAGCACTTATTTCGGCAGGATGTTTTGATGTATTTACAAAAAATAGAAATGAGTTGCTGGAACGATATAAATTATTGCAGAAAATAAAAGCAAATAATAAAAATTCTTTTTGGGCATCTATAAAAAACATTCTGGAAAATCCATTTGATGGATACGATAAAAAATGGAATAGGGAGCATGAAATAAAAGTTCTTGGAACACTAATTTCTGAAAATCCTTTACTGGATTATAAATCTCCTTCTGCCTACGGATGCACAGAGCCTGAAAACCTCGAAAATGGGACCTATTATGTTATGGGATTTTTGTCAGAAATCGAAGAAAAGAGGAGTAAAAAAGGAAATACTATGAAAATTGCCCATCTTCTTGGTACGTCAAGATTTGATGTTATCTTTATGAATGATATGTTGCAGTCAGAATTTGAAAATTCCGTAGTAAGAATTAAAGTCCAGTTTAAAGATGGTACCTTCTTTGGAAGACAGATTGAATATTTACCAAATAAAATCGAACCATATTATCTGGTTCTTGATACAAGAGAAAAAACAATGTTCGTAACTTCTGTTATGAAAAATCGTACAGATGGTATATTACCGGTAACAATTGAGTTTCATTTTAATAAAAATTTAGAACCTATTTTGCCGAAGGTAGCTACTTTCGCATTAGATATACAAACCATAAAAAATATAGGTGCAAAAAAAATAAAATATTTACGGCTATGAAAAGTTGGGCGCAGCTTAATTGCTGCGCTCCAACTTTTTTACTGTATTTTTATTAAAAGCCTCTTTAAACAGATACAATCGGTAGTAAAGTTCGCTGAATTCGCTATCGATTGTCAACTGATAAATACAATCTAAAGGATTGATTTCTAACTGTTCTGCTGGAACTTTCAAGCGGTATTCCATTAAAAAGCGCTTACCTTCTGCAGAAGTAATAAATTCGTATAGATTTTCTAAAGAAGAAACCGGATGGTAATGGGTAATTAAATACTGCAGGCAGATACAATAACGATAAAATCCGTTAGAACCTGCAAAGTATTCTCTTGGGAATTGCGCTTCATGTGCCAGTACATTTTTGTAAATATTTAAGACCATTGTTTCTAAATTCAAACGAACTCTTTCGGGATAAATTAGAGATAAAATGTAACGTGGATCACGATTGGGGACTTCATCCGGATATTTAATAAAATCTACTACACGTTCCAGCTTCATCAAAATAATCATGTATTCATCAAACTTCTGAATAGATTCTTCCATAGACCATTGTAGTACATTCTCTAAGGCATATTTAATACAGGCAACAGCACGCTGTTGGTTTGCCCCACCAGCTTCTGCACCAAAAAAATTATAGATGCCAATATCTTTATTCGCTCCAATAAGTGAATTTTCATAATCCATAAATAAAGTATCCATAGTTCATCATAACAACCTTTCTATTTTTCTTCCTAACAATATGATGTTTTTTCTCCTTTTTCGCAAATTCTTTTCGAATAAAAATGCGTGTATAAAAAATTTTCTTACATATTGAAATGATAAAATTTTCTTGTAAAGGAGGAACAGGCGTGTATGGATTATATCAACAGACTATTTGTCGAAAAGGTCAAATAACAACTTTTACAATACAACCATTAGAATTTTCTTCTTATGCAAAAGATGGACTCATCACATGTCAGGGGGAAATTGGATTTTATGATTATCAAATGCCAATTGCATTAGAAGGGAATTTTGATAAAAAACATACTTTTCATGTTATTAGTGATCGTCTTCCGGTTTATGGTGATGAAAATGTATTGTTATTAAATTACCTAGCGCCGTGGCTGAGCGAGAAAAAGAAAACATCCATTTGCGGTAATTTGTTTGAAAAAACGGAAGAAGATCTGCTCTCTTGTGGTTTAAATAAAAACCAGAGCAGAAAATTATTTAGAGACTTAAAACAGTTAAAAGAAAAGAAACGGCTGGTGCAACTGCTTCTTGCCTATGGAATAAGTAGCGATCAGGTGGAAGTGGTGTTGAAAAAGAATGTGTCCTATCAGGACTTTTTGTATCATCCCTATCATCTATGCCGTATAACAGATATAGATTTTTATACAATTGATGCTATTGCATTACAAATTTTTCATTTAAATCCCTATTCCGTTATGCGGCTCTGTGCTTTCGTAAGAAATGTTATGGACCTTACAATTAAAAATGGCAATACCTGTATAACAGCAGAAGCATTGCTGCGAGCTACAAATATTCGATTGCACAATTCGATTGCAAAAGAAACAACCCTTACTGCGGCCTTGCTTGCTATGTGTGTACAAGAATTACATTTTGTTTCAAAAGAAGATGAGGGAAAACTATACTTTTATGATAAAGATATTGCACAGGAAGAAGACCGGCTTATAGAGCAGATTACACGGTTGCAAAGCAGCAAACAAGAATTGGAAATTCCGGATATTGAGGAAATTGAGAAAAAATTAAATATAACATATACCCATGGACAAAGAAAGGTATTTCAGGCACTAAAAACGACTGGGATTAAAATTCTGACCGGACCACCGGGAAGTGGCAAAACAGCGGTTATAAAGGGATTAATTCAAAAATTTCATGCTGTTAAACTGTCTGCTACAACAGGCAGGGCGTCACAGGTTCTAATGGAGGCATGTCAAAAGGAAGCAACAACCGTGCACAAATTATTGGATATACGTCCTTATGGTGAAAATCTAACATCCAAAAATATTAACAATCCCATACAAGCAGAATTAATTATTGTCGATGAAGTGTCCATGATGGGCTTAAAGCTTGCTTCACTGTTGCTGCAAGCCGTGAAAAATACAAGTATTTTATTGCTGGTTGGAGACATTGATCAGCTGCAAAGTGTGGAATATGGAAATGTTCTTTCTGATCTTATACACAGTGGATATGTTGAGACATATTCCTTAACAGAAGTAGTAAGGCAAAAGGGAAGTATTTTACAGAATGCGAAACTTATAAATGAAGGATGCACGAGCCTGCTTGTAGATCAAGATTTTCATTATGCTGAATGCCAAGATGCAGACGAAATTCTCTCACTTTTAGAAGAAAATGTAAGGGTAGATGATCAAATACTTACAACTATAAGAAAGGGAAAACTTGGAACAAGAGCTTTAAATGAAAAATTACAGGATAAAAAAACTGTATATTGTACATCTTTTGGAGATGTAGATTATTATGAGAAAAATCGTATCATTATGACCGAAACCAGTTATGAGGCGGGGTATTTTAATGGAGATATGGGTATTATTTTAAAAATGGATAGCAAAGGTTTGGCAGTACAGTTTAAGGATAAAATTCTTCATCTTAGCAGAAAAGATATTGCCTGTATGGAGCTTGCATATGCAGTTACTACACATAAGGCTCAAGGTTCGGAATTTCAGAGGGTGCATATTATTTTACCAGATGAATGCACATCTATGTTAACGAGACGTATGATTTATACGGCAATAACTAGAGCCAAAAAGGAAGTGTTAATTTATAGCGTAAATAAATCATTACTTTTGGCAATTCAAAACTGTAAAGAAAAACCAAGAATTAGTATCTTAAAAAATCATATTAAAAAATTTGTTCAAAATAAATAATTCTTTCATATTAGAAAAGAGGATAAAATAAAGGAGACTAAACCATGGAAAAAAAAGTAATTATTTTAACGAAAGAGCAGATTGAATTGAACCCACTGAACAACTGGGAAAACGGAGACATGAGGGATTTGATTGAAAGTTTGAAAAGTGTCGAGTTGATTACTCCGTTATCTGTTATAGGACCAATGGAAAATAATACATATCGGCTTATTTCCGGTGAACGCCGTTACAAAAGCTTATGTAAAATTATGGAAGAAACAGGAAAAAACATAGACATCCCATGCTTTATAGTAGGAACTAAGAATATGTCTGAACATATGCAGTCTGTTCTAATTGAAACTGCAAATTTAGAGGCAAGAGAAATAGATATACAGACACTAAATGAGCACCGTGCAAACATTATGGAACAGTTGTTTGCGTTGGTAGAAAGCGGCGAGCTGCTAGAACGAGATATTGCATCCAAAGCAGCGGAAGCCTTTAAAACATCCGACAAATACGCTCGTTACTGGAAACGTATTTTTTCCACCGGCATTGAGCCATTAAAAGAAATGGTAAAAACAGGGGACTTAGGAGTGAAAAATGCAGCAAAAATTGCTACATTTGAACCAGAAATACAAAAACAGGCTGTTTCTGAAATAAAACAAGCAAAACAGGAAAACATATCCACAAAAGAAAATAAATCTTCTGCCACAACGCTTACAGATATTATTGGAAACTTATCAAATAATAAAGAGACAAAAGAAGTAGAAGCACCGGTTAATGGAATGAATGAAACATCGGACACACCGGATTTTGTTACGATTGAAGAAGATACAACATCTTTGGAATTCGAAAAAGATAACATAGCCAAAGCGCATAATAAGGATTTGAAGTCTTGTGAGGACGTTAAAAATTCCCAAAAAGCACCCATAGAAAATATATTTTCAGGAATTACAGGAAAAGCAGCTTTTAGTGTAGAGGACTTAGATGGTATAGATCCATCAGATATTGACATTGACAGATTGATGGAAGAGGATGGTTTTTCTTCCGATAACTATTTCTTTGACAATTATACGGAGCCGGTTAGAACAAGAGACAATGCTGGATATGGAGATACTGATGCCTATACAGAAAAATTGAGCATGATACTTTCTTGGTGTAAAGAAATAATGAAAAAAGACGAATTAACAGATGATGAATGGCGTGTTATTCAGGCATGCAAAGAAGTAGGGGACTGTTTTATGTAAAAAATTTGAGAGGAACTGTATTATTTTTGCAGGTCTTCTCTTTTTTTTATCCCAAATACCATATTCTCAAAAATATAGATAGTAAAAAAGGAAGGGAGTAACAATATGCAACAATCAGATGTTGATAGAACATTAAGTCTTTTATACAAAGGCTCAGATTTAACATTAAAATCTATAACAACCCTGAGCGATATAATTAGTGCAATTTTAAATCAATTGGATCATGATAAAAGTGCTAAATTTCTAAATAACTATGTGAATAAGGGTGGTTCCTGCGAATTTATAGAATGTAATAAAGCCTTGGAAAGAGAATTGACACAAAAGCTCAGGCAAGAAGGTATACGGTTTGTGACAACCGCATCCGCTTCTATGGAAGGAAAGAAAATTATTGTTTATCCAGATTATAGTGCACCTATCGTAAACCGTATTGTTAATGAATACTTATGTAAACACAATAAGGGAGGAATTACGTCAAAAGAGTTGGTTAATGAAATCGCAAAGGGCCAAATGCGAAAAGTGAAAAATTTAGATATATATGAAGCTGAGTTAGTTGCAGGCATGGCGAAACAGCGAGGAATTAATATTGCAATTGAAGAGCCCTCAAAAGGGACGTTTCACATTGTTTATGCAAAAAAGGATGCAAAACAAATGGATAATATTAAATTATCCGCTGCATTTATCATGGCACATTCGGAGGTATACCAAGTGTGTAAACGGCATTTTGACTATCAAAACCAAAAAACAAAGGAATTTGTAGAGGCTGCAGTTCAAAAAGACAATAATATACCAATGTATTTTGCAGATGCAAAAGGTAATACAATGATTGTAACAGCGGATAAGGTTACATATCAGGAGTATGGCGGGGCTGAAACAGTCATTGACTGCTTTGACGATGAAAGAGAGAAAAAAATTCAGGATTTTTTAGTTCTTATGGAACATCCTGTGGAACTTTCAAAGGAGGAGTTTCAGGATTACGTAAAACAAGATTTGATAGAGAAAGAAAATACTGTTATTACAAAAGATTTGGAAAAAGAAAAATTAAATATTTCTGATACAGAGCGTGTAGAAATCCAAAAAATGCGGGATAATCGAATTCTGTATGAGCAAAAATTAGCACAAGATAATCCTGAACAGGAAATTTACTCGTATTCTTATCTAAATGCAGAAATGAAGATGGAAGAGTTTAAAGAATTTGAAAAGATAAACTATGAGTCAGTCCATGACGAGAAAGAGTTAAGAGAAAGTGATGCCCCGATTATATATGATGATGCACGAAGTCTTTACCGTGGCTTTAAAGATGAAATCGAAACTGTACCTTATGAAGAAGAACGTTATGCGGAAGCGGTTATTGATTATGATTTAGAAGAATTAAAACGTTTGGATAAAGAATTTAAGTGTATTGATAATTTGGATGACATCCAGAATGACCGAAATGCAAATATGATCCCAGATGATTTAGAAGATTTAGAGGAATATAGAGATTAGAGATATAGGAGATTTCCTTTACGGAAGTCTCTTTTTCTTTGCGGAATTCCAAAAGCCATATTGTAAGGTGAAAACTAATTACAAGGAGGCAAAGTCTTGATAACGGAAGAACAAAGAAAAGAAAATACCAAGAGCATGATAGCCTATTTAAGTACAGTTGCGGGGCTTTCCGGCGGATATATAGGCTCCTATGTAGGGGGTGTTATGTTAGAAGATGGATTAGACATGATGGATGCATTTGGGGCTGTATTTAGCAGTTTGAAAGAGTTAGAATTCATGCCGCCAATAAATGTCATGTCTTTAGTTGGAGCAACTGTGGGATTATTAGCAACAGGTGCAGCAACCTATTTTTTCTTAAAAAACGATAATGAAAGAAATTATAGTTATAAACTGGATGAGGTTGCTGGAACTGGCGGTTTTATGAATGATAAGCAGAAAAAAGACTATTTAGATAAGTTTGAAAAAGACTCCGCTGATCCGCACCAACCATCTGCAAATATGATTTTAGGGCAAACAGCCAGAAGACCGAACAATTCCAGAAAAGTAATCGGAAATAATAATATCGTTGTTATTGGTGGGGCAGGAACCGGAAAATCACGATTTATCATAAAGCCTAATCTATTGACACTGAATTCCTCTTTCATTATTACGGATCCGTCAGGGGAAATCATCAATTCATTAGGAAAAGTACTAAATGACCATGGTTATAAAATAAAAATTTTTAATATATCGGATATGGAACATTCAAACTGTTACAACCCCTTTGACTACATCCGAGATGATGCAGGTGTGCGCATGGTAGTAGAGTGTTTTATAAATAATACATCAAACAAAGATGGTGGCGGCGAAGAATTCTGGGTAAATGCAGAAAAGCTTTTATATTCTGCTATTATCTTTTACTTAAAAGATTATGAACAGGATTGTAGTAAAAAGAATTTCTCGTCTGTAGTCAACATGGTTAATATGGCAACGGTGGATGAAAATGATCCAAATGCCCAATCAGAGTTAGACCGAATATTTGAAAAAATTGATCAGGAGTCTCTAGCAGCACAGTATTACCGAGGATTTAAAAAGGGCGCTGGAAAGACCTTAAAAAGTATTGTTATTTCTTGTATTGCCAGATTGCAGCCATTTATGACTCCGCAGGTTCGAAATTTAACACAGCGAGATGAATTAGATTTAGGACACATTGGAGACGAAAAAACAGCTTTATTCATTATAACACCGCAGGCAGACCGCACATATTCTTTTTTGGCATCTATGCTTTATTCCCAGCTGTTTGAAACTTTATATTTTAAAGGGGAACAACAGAAAGCAAATGGTGGTTCAGAAGCCCTAAAAATTCCAGTACGATGTCTAATGGATGAGTTTGCAAACATAGGAGAAATTCCGGAGTTTCCAAGTAAGCTTTCCACGATGCGTAAGTATAATATATCAGCTACAATCATTTTGCAGGATATATCCCAAATCGAGTCCATGTATAAAGATGATTGGAAAACTCTTATGGGAAACTGCAGCACTTATATTTTCTTAGGTACACAAGAGCCAAATACATTGAAATATTTTTCTGAAATGCTAGGAAAAATGACAGTAACAAATCGTTCACGAGGGATGAATAGTGGTTCAAAAGGCGGTTCCAATAAAAATTTTCAACAGACCTCTAGAGAAGTAATGACTCCCGATGAATTAGGACGTATGGACTCTATGATGGAAATTGTATTTACACAAAATCAGAGACCAATTATGGATAAAAAATATGCCTATGAGAAACATCCATTATATGAGCTTACTGGGGATGCACATGATGAAAATGCCTTTTTATATAATCAGATGCCTGAGTTTGATAACACGAAAACACAGCATTTTAGTTGTTTGTTAAAGGCACGAGCGGAAGCCGCAAAAATACGAAAGCAGTCTAATGTAACTGACTCCAAAAATACAAAAGAACTGATTTTTCCGTCAGATAAAAATGAAGCCTTTGATAAAATTATTTTTGACAGAAAGCAGTTAGCAAAAATAAAATCAGATGCCGTAAGCAAAATAACAACTATGTTAATGAAGAATTTTAAACAGCCATTTCCAATTATAAAATTAGAGAATATACAAACACAAGTGCTAATGGAGGTTGCTGAGATAGTTGCAGTACAGACACAGAAAGAACCGTTTATTTTATTTTCAGATATTAAAGGTAAAAAAATGACAGGGGTACTTTATGGAAAAAACATTAATTGCCAAGACTATGATCAAGGATTTTTCTTACGTAAAGTGAAACATAACGATAACCTATGGGTTGTTTCCATAAATACAAATGCTTTTGAGCTATATCAAGAAACGATACAGGAGAAAACTTATGAGTAAGAAAAATTCAGTTCATTTTTCTCAAAATACTAAGCTTGAACAAAAGGAATTTGAGAAAAGCCAAAAGAGCGCCTCAGTCCCAAAACATAGTTCCTCCTCAAATATACCATCAAAAGAGAAAAAGTCGGTTGTAAAAAGTAATACCAAAATACAAAGTCCAGAGGAGCGAAATAGTCTAAAGGGTTCAAATCGTGACATAAATATTAGGGGACATGCAGAACCATCACGAAAGTCATTACACAGTGAACCGGTATCTCAACAATATGAGATAAAGAAAAATTCTATTAAAAACCCGGGAATGGAATTTAAAACAGTAGAATTTAATAAAAATACAATAGAAGAACAGCGGGAATATGAGCAGCAACTGAAAAGACACACAGAAAATCAAGCAGAATACACAAAAGAGAAGAAGATAGACGAGACATCAACAGTTCTATTCAGCAAACATGAGACATCAGATCGGGGAAGGGCAATACCGGATAAAGATATTATTTCCGAAAATTCCTCTGTAAAAGATGTACAAATAGAGCAGATTTCCGGTTTTCGGCCGGCAGCGCCAAAAGCAGAAATTTCTTATGATAGAAAAAGTATATATGCGGTTCAAACAGGTAATATGAATGAAAAATCAGATATTCATATCAATAAAAACCTTTTAGAAGAGCAAAGAGAATACGAACACAAAATAAGATTTCATACAGAAGAAAAAAATAATCTTCCACAGGAGTCAACCACAAAATTTGATGTGACGAAGCCTCATTCAGAAGCTAAGGAAACTAGGCAGGATACACAGATTGTATCGTCTTACAGAAATACAGACGTAAATCGAAACAAACATACTGATAAGCATAATCTCCCTTTCGTTTCAACTGAGTCCACACACGATAAATCCTTGTACTCAAGTCAGACTTCTAATGAAAACAGCAATATAAGTGGATATAAAAGATTGAATTTTAACAAAAATATTCAGGCTGAACAAAATGAATATGAGAACAAAAGAAGAAGCAAAACAGAACAGCAGTCATATAGAACCCCTTTGAATAATAAAAAGGATGAAAAAGAAACTTCCAGGGAGCAGCTGGAAAATTCGGATATATCAGATGTACGTATATCTTCTTCAGGTGTAGATGTAAAAACAGAACATACTTTTTCTAAAAAAGATAATGGGTATTCTGTAAATTCAAAAGAAAAAAATAATATAGAAACTTCTTTTCATCCAAAAACAGTAGAAATCAGCAAAAATGCCAATCGAACTCATGTTGAATATAGATATGAAGACGAAGGGCAAACAAACTTTTTTTCACCTTCACACAATAGAGACAGTCAGAAAGAGTCTGATACGAAGGACTCCCCTACCAGATTATCCAATCAATCTGATAATAAAGTCTTCCAATACTCTCAAAACGCACAAAGAGAGCAAAAAAGATTTGAGCAAAATCGTTTGAATTTTTCTGCAAAACCATCTGATAAGGAAAATAAAGAAAATGATTTTCAATCCATTTATCATATGGAAATTGAAAATGATGAACAAATCGAAGAAGAAATTGAGAATGGTGTGCGAGCAATTTCGGATGCACAGCCGAGAAAAGGAGAGTTAGATTTAAGAAATATCAGAACTCCCAACATGCTCCCACATAGGGTTGCAAACATTGAAAAAAAGGTACTATCTATAAATGCAAAATATTTGATTGCATCCACTTACAGAGGTACTCAAACACAACGAGGAATTGAATTAGGTAAGGATATTTATGGGACTTCCGTAGATTTTGTATTAGACCATGCTCGCTTATTCATTGCACATTCCATGGTGCGTGAAATGAATAGTGTATTAGAACAATATCATTCTGCATTGCAGGAAATATGTGGCGAACACGGTATATCGAAATATGGGATTATTGGACATGTTAGCGGTGAAAAAGATATTAAGCGAATGCAGCAGGGCATTAACGCCATCTTACAGATAAAATACGGTAAGAGTATTAGAGGAAGCGGTAAGGTTGGATACATAAATGCTATGCGGTTTCTACATCTAAATAAGGAGTCCCTTACTCCGGAAATGCAAGAGCTGATTAAAAAGGTATATAAAAAAACACTTTCAGAGCGTATCATTCGGGATAAATCGAGTCACTTTCGATTTTTAAAAGGTATTGGAAGAAGAAAACTAAGAAGATATGCGCAGCAAACAGAAGCTGGATATGGCTTTTACTTTGCATTAGATATCGTTTCACGTACAAATTCTTTAATTCGTACTTCGATTTTTGCGATACGTCATGCATTTCGGGCGGGAGAAAGAATGTTTCTTATATCTGCAAAAGCAAGTGCCTGGGCTGCTGCAAAAGCAATCAAACTAATCCCGAAACCGATAAAAGACTCGAAAGCAGGTAAAAAGGTAGCCGGTACGGCAAGAAGAATTCGAGGCACTTATCAAAAGGCAAACCACGCTGCAAATGCAGGTAAATTAAAACTACGAAATGTAAATGATAAAATAAGAAATTTCAGGAGAAATCCATTTGGTATACGAACGGGACTAGAAAGGGCAAAACAAAAAGCAACGCATGCCCTTATGAAGCGATTAAATCGCACTATTTTTGCAAAACCTATCCGTGTATTTGGAAAAGGGTTCAATATAGCCAATAAAATTGTAGCGGGAATAGGACATTTATTTTCGGCGATGAGTTCTATTTTTACAGGGATAACAAATTTATTAGTGCTGGGAATAGGACTTCTTATATTGGCAGGTTTTCTTTTAGCATTCATTTCTTCAGCAATAGGAATTATTGTATCTGCTTTTGATTTTTCTGCTCATGAAAAAGATATTCGGGAAGCATGCCTAGAGCAAATAGAAAGTTGCTATGAAGAACAAAAAGATGAATTGGAGAGGCTACGGAGGAATTTCCGTAATGTTACAATTCGTTATCAGGATGTCAAAGATGAAGCTATTTACGAAGAAAATAAAGTTGAAATAGCAGAAACTACAAATTCCGCTGAATTATTATCGATGGCTACGGTTTACTTTGATTTTGACCTGGAAAAAGCAGGAAAAAATAAAGTAAAGAAGTACATCAAAGAAATATATAATGGCTCACATATTATGTCAATTATCGAAAAGCCATATACTTATGTAGACACCGAAGGCAACGAACATACGGTTGTTGATGCAGACATTACACTAACTACCTATTATTTTAATCAGTTATTTAACTGCAAGCTTTCAAATAAAGGACCGGGAGTTATTGCCGGAAGTGAAATTACAGAAAAAGTATGGAACTATCTTCGTACTGCAGGAGTGCCAGCAGTGCAAGCCGCCGGCATTATGGGAAATATATACGGAGAGTCTGGGTTTAATCCAGATTTGGTAGAACATGGAAATGGTATAGGATTTGGATTATGCCAATGGAGCTTTGGGAGACGCACAGAATTGGAGAATTTTGCTCGTTCACAAGGAAAATCCCCTGGCGATCTTGAGGTACAACTGGCGTTCTTAATGACGGAATTAGAGCCGGGACATTTTAACAGTTATTATACGGGAGAAAATAATTATAAAAAATTCATGCAAGCACAAGATCCAGAAACCGCAACTTATTATTTTATGTGGGGATGGGAGCGCCCAAGCAAAGCTGCGGGTAACAGCTCTTTAGTTAAGAGACAGACAGCAGCAAGAACGTATTATGACACATATGTTAACCGTGAACTAAGTCACCAACCACCAGTTCAACTGGTGGTTTGATTTTAGCCCTCCAAAGGGCTATATTACTACTCGCCCCACAGGGCGGTGTCACAAGCACTTTTACTGGTCCGCTATAAAGCGGTACTACTAGAATCTTCTTTTCTTGATTCTTCTGCCTGCTCTTTTATATACTTCTGTACAGCTTCATCAGTGATATTACCAATGGTTTCGACATAATACCCTCGCGCCCAAAATGCTTTGTTCCATTTACTTTGCAATTCTGGGTGCCTATCATAAATCATTAGTGTACTCTTTCCCTTTAAATATCCCATGAAACTTGAAATACTCAGTTTAGGCGGTATTGCTACACTAAGATGTACATGATCCACGCAAACTGCACCTGCAATAATTTCTACATTCTTGTAGTTGCACAATGTTTTTATTATTTCTCTAACATCTTCCCTCACTTTTCCATACAACGTTTTTTTCCTATATTTCGGAATGAAAACTATATGGTACTGGCATTTCCAGCGGGTATGTGATATGCTTTTATTGTCCACTTGGACCGCCTCCTATTCTTTGAGTTGGCTTGCGACACCATACTCATTGTATCATAGGAGGCTTTTTCTTGATATCCTCACCGTTTCCACTTACACCATTCTCCCCAGCATAGCTGGGGGTTTAGTACTTTCAATTACAGAAGAACCAAATGAATAAATGTGAAAATAACAGTCTTTCTGATTTTTGGGAAGGCTGTTTTTCTGTGCACAAAAATAAATTTTATTTTTGACCATGTTATCGTAAAGTGGCAAACAAAAGATACATCAAGTATAGGTGCTGATGTTACAGAAAGTGAAATACCATATTTTAAAACGATAATAATAAGGAGGTTTTTGAATGAATACGAACCAATTTAGAACGAAACAGGAATTCAAAAAGAATGCTGATATACCAAAAGGTAAAAAATTTGTAATTGGGTTAGATATTGGATATTCAGCTGTAAAATGCTTTTACGAAAAAGGCTATTTTTGTTTTCCAAGTTATGTCCGTAAATTAGACTCAGACCTATTTATATACGGAGAGCAGGATATTTTATACCGAGATATGGAGACTGGCAATCAGTATATTATTGGAAGAACTGCACAAGAAATGATTAGTACAAGCGAAACAAATGTTACAGAGTCAGAATTATTTTCCCGAAATCGCTATCGAAGTAAAAGTTTTAAAATTTTGTGTAACATTGCGATGGCATTTGCATTAGACTGCAAAAACGATGAGCGGGAAATCGTTGTACAGACAGGGCTTCCATCAGCTTATGAAAAAGCAGATACTCCTGCAATCAAGAAAGCATTATTAAAACCAGCGCATTTCCAACTCAAAATCGGTACAGGAGAGTGGAAAGAATATAATTTTTCAGTGGAAGAAAAAAATATTTTTGTCATGCCTCAACCATCAGGTTCTTTATATTCTGCACTTATACGTCAGGATGGCACCTATATGCCAGATGCAAAACGCATTTTGTTTAGTAACATTTTAGTTATGGATATCGGATTTGGAACCTTTGACTATTTTGGGATAAAAAAGCAGAAACCGGTATGCAAAGAAAGCGTTGACGATGTTGCAATGAAACAGGTGTTAAAAGAAACATCAAATCGTATCATGGATGCTTTACACGAAGAAATTCGTGTTCCAGCTATGCAAAGTGCTTTAGGAACAGGACTTATCACTTGTATTGATATGGATGCTATGAAATCAGAAGAAAAACCATTGGCCCCATTTCTGGAAGATGCAAACAATAAAGTTTTTCGTGATGCTATTGAAAGTGCATATAATATTACCGGCGGATTTTTAGATTATAATTATATTCTTGTTACCGGCGGAACAGGAGAGGCGTGGTTGGAAAAAATTAAGGATTATTTTTCAGGTCTTAAAACAGTAAAAGTAATAACTGGAAATGGCAATGATCATCTTCCTATGATTTATTCCAATGCCAGAGGTTATTATATGTATCGTTACGTTCTTTGTGCTAAGGCAAAATAGGAGATATCATATGGTTAGAAAAACAATACGCATTTATAAATTTCACGATGTTGATTTGTTTTATCTAGCAGAGCACTATAATTTTAATTTTCAAAAGGCTCTTTACTGTGCCATACGGGAATATTTGAAAAAGGAAGTACGTGTTATTACCTTACCGGAGAAGCGGGAGGTGCCTATACACATTCCCAAAAAATCTATTAGTCGGGTTTTGAGTCTTGATGAAAGCAAAGATCAGGACATTTTGGAATTTATTAAGAAATTACCCAAAGGTTATGTTAATGGTATATTGAAAAATATTCTAAGGATATATCTTTGCAGACCGATTATGGAGCCATGGACACAGGAATATAACAAAATATTTCTTGCTGGTAAAATAACCATGGATGCGGCTGGATATAAAAAAACAAATGCTACAAAAAATAAAGAACAGAAGATAAAAATTACGAAAAAAACAACGGAACCGGTTCCGCTTCATCCTACATACAAAAGTATAGAAGAGGAAGAAGATAAAAATATTGAAAAAAGTGTATCTCTTCAAGAAGAATATGACGATGAATTTCTTACAGATGCCTTTTCCGCTTTTTTTGATTGATTATAAAATATACTGCCCATTACGAATAATGGGCAGATCCTACCTGTATTGAAAAATAGAAAGGATTGAAAATATGACAGGAGAAGAAAAAAACGAGATTATTAAAAAAATTGATGAATTACTGGAATTATGCCAGTATCGAAATGTGCCGATGTTTGTCACTGTGGCCATGGAAGATGATGGAAGTACAACAACTTACTATAACCGTATGCATAGCGCAAAATCGCATAATATACATTTGAGTGATGATCAAATTTCAAAACATATTTTAATTGCAGATGGCTTTTCTGCTGTGCCTCCACGGGAGTCTTTGGAAGTAGAAATGGATGAACTTCTTACAGGATTATCCGAGGGGGAATAGTTTATGGCAAAAAGGTGTGGAAATCATAGAATTTTTCTCATTTATCAAGAAGATATTAACAGTAAAACATGCCATTCTTCTGTAAAATTACGAGAAAGTGATACGATTTATATACTGACAACTAACGAAACTCCAGAATTAGCAGAGAATTTTTTGGATTTTTTTCATAACAAGCAAGAATTTATCTCTTTGGAAAAAGAGCAGATTTTAAATTTTTTAAGAGAACGGCAGACTAATCAAAAAGAATGCTATTACTTTATTGGCCCTGCAATGGAAGCGGTATACAATGAAATAAGCCAAGAAGTTATATTATTTGCAAAAGGTGTTGCGAAAAACGAGACATTTGGTGTTTCGAAAGTTTCTCTTCAAATAGCCAAACAGGGAGAGATAAATGATTTGGAGAACCAATTTGGTGCTATTGCGGAAGCTTTAGCTGCTGCTTCAGCTGATACTGTGAAAATAAATGCGGATAATCTGAATAAAGAATATGCAAACGAAAGACAACAAAAGAAAAACATGCCTATGGGTGAAAAAACTCCCTCTGTAAAGGAGAACTGCAGTAGCAATCAAACGGAAACAGACTGTGAATTTAACCTTAACCTTCCAGAACAGAAAAAGGCAGCACATGAAATAGATATTCCTGCAAAATGTGAACATGCAAAAGGAAAAGTAATTCTCTGTATCTTAGAGCGCTTTAAAGAACACGTTAGTATCGCTATTACAAGGGATTTAGAACATGACCAATGTTATAATTTTTTGTTACTTCTTTTAAAAGCAGACACGGCCGAAAGCTTTTCTGACTCTTGGCGATGTGAGGAGCCTAACATTCAAGTAAAACTATCGAATGATAAGTTTGTTGAATTAAAATCCGAAGCGATTTACTACTATAAATTATCTAAGTGTTTTTATGAGGAAGATTTATGGAATTATTAAAAGAATATAATATAGAGCTATGGAAATGGATCTTTGATTTTTTTTATCCGTTTACAGATAATATTCCACTAATCATCATTCTGATATCAGGGATATTTTCAATTGTATTCACTTTGATAAGAAAAAAAATATTTCACAGTTCTTATGCTCTTGGAATAATGGAAATCCCTTTGCTATTGTCTATCGCACACATGGTTGAACAAATACCACAGATACACAATCGTATACAGCTGGCTTTAAGAACAACCGCAGATATTGTTATGCAGTCAACGGAATATGTGGAAAGCTTTCAGATGGCATCACATGTACAAGACATTTCGAATGCGTCTATTTCTCGATATCTTTATTACTTAACAGACACTGGGGAATTTTCGGGAGTTAATCCCGAACAGCTATATTTCCATTTATTTAAAACACTGGGGAACACAAGGGGATTTTTCAGCTTTTTTGAAGTACATGAAACATCACTTGTTCCGATTACTATTTTTGTGATGTGTATAGCAGTCTTTATCTATTACACCAATGAAAAAAAGGTAAAGAATACTATATGCTTTTTGGTTCAAATACCTATCTTTATATATTGTCTATTTTTAAATAATGGGACAATGTTATCTGTAATCGTGTTCTTTCTTATCGAACAATTTTTTTGCGAAATAACAAAAAATAATTCTTGTATCCCTTATGAAACATAAAAGATAAGCGCCGAAAGGCGCTTTTTCTTATTATGGCATTTTGGAAATGATTTTTTAGTAAATAAGAGGGAATTCTTCGTCAAAATCTATCTCCCATATTGTTTTCGGTGAAAATATTAGAAAGGAGATAACGAAGATGAATGGAACAGAAGTTATCACAAACAAAAATTCAGTGACAAGGTACAAACAAATTATGATGTTTGCAATTGCAGCAATTGCATTTGCCATGTTGTTTTCATTAACACCTGCATTTGCAGCACCAGATTTGGCTGGTCTGCTTGATCAGATGATTGACATTGTCGAAAAGATTTTTGTTGCCGTTGGTATTATTTTGCTTGTATACAGCATTGGACAGCTAACATTGGCATTTAAGAATGAAGATGCTGACAGCAAGTCAAGAGCATCTACCATGCTGGTTGTTGCAGCAGTTTTAATTGTATTCCCAACGCTGATTGAAAAATTAGATTTAACATCTTATTTGAAGTAAAAAATTATATGAAACCGCCTTATGGCGGTTTTATGCAATTTTATAACCGGAACCTGGAAAGGAGGAAGGTAGACTTTACGTCTACGATAATTTATGGGTAAAACAGCCTTCAACACATTAAGCGCTATCTTTGGAGGAACTTTTATCGAAGAAGTTACAGATTTCTTATCAAAATTGCTAAATTCATTGAAATCAATATTTTCCGCAAGCTCCGTGGATACGATGTTAGATATTTTTATTGCAATTTCTGCAACGCTTTTAATATTGTATCTTTTTATCGAAATTGCCAGCAAAGCAACAACGGAAATGCTTACCTTTGAACGTTTAATGATTATCCTGCTTAAAATGTTTGCCGCCATGGTTATTTTAATGAATTTAAAAGAGTTAATTGTGCTACTGTTTGATTTAGCCATGGCAGTTTATGATACAGTACAAGCAGGAGTGGCCGATAATTTGAAAGATAGTAATTTTGGCGGATTACAATTTTTCCCAGATATAAGCGGACATGATCCATCAAAATTCCCAGAATCCTTTAAGACAGTAGAGAAAGCATTTGAAGATATCGGATATGGTTCAGGTATAGGAAGTTTTATAAAACACATACCCGAATTTCTTTTTTGCACAATCTTTAATTTATTTAGTTTTGTTGTAAAATGCGCTTCCTATTTGATTGTAATTGGAAATGCAGTTCTACTGGTTACAAGAGCGTTATTTGCACCGCTCGGTGTAGTACAGTTATTCGATGATGGAGCAAAAAGTGCAGGTGTTCGTTATTTTAAAAAATTTTTAGCAGAAGGATTGACACTTGCAGCCATTTTAGGAGTTTTGTATGCAACTTCAATGATACAAGGAAATATTATGGCTTCTTTTATACCAGACGCATGGAATAACCAGATTGTAGCGAATGCAGATGTTTTAGATGCGTTATTAACTGTAAGTATAACTAACGGACCATCTATCCCTATTTTAGCCATTCAGCTTGCAGCAGTAGGGGCAATGTTTAAAGCGCAACAAGTTGCCAACGATATTGTCGGAGTATAGGAGGAAAAGTATGATTGAATCAAAGATGCCCAAGGATATAAGGACATATAAAACAAAATTAATTGGTCCCTTTACTGCAAGACAATTACTATGTATTGGTGTTATGATAGCAGTGGACATTATGCTTTATAACTTGGTTGTAATACCATTACACCTATCCAGTGATTTAGTGATTTATGGATTGATTTTTATTGATCTTTCAATTGGAGCTTTTGGATGGGCGGAAGTAAGTGGGATGCCTTTAGAAATATACCTAAGAGATGTAGTATTAAAACAATTCCTTGCACCTATGAAGCGTAAATCTATACATATCATTTACCAATCTAATTGCACGGAACCAGTTAAAAATAAGAAGATAAAAAAGAATAACAAAAATGAGCCGAAGACTTATGTTTGAAAAAAAGGGACTTTCGTTTTATGCGAGAGTTCCTTTTCTCATTTCCAGAAATCACATGTTGTGAACTGGAAACATTGTCATAAAAAAAATAATGATTACAGGGTAGTTTGTAACTGTTCTGAAAAAACGAAATTCCATATTCAATTTATCAATAAAAGAAAGGAGTTTGCAAGTTGCATCTTATATGCTATTTTAAGAGCTTGCAAAATGAATATGGGTTCTAAAAAAAAGAAAAAAAACAACATTCATATTCCACAGACGTTGCAGGACAGCATTCCCTATATACGGGTTTTTGAAGATGGAGGAATTTTTGAAACAAAACCGGGAGAATATTCAAAAAGCTATTATTTTCCGGAAATCAATTTTCGCACGTTAAATAACGACAATCAGATTAAGATTGCTCAGGCATATTCTACATTCATCAGTGCTTTCCCGCAGGATACAACCATTGAGGTTACAATTTACAATAAAAATGTAGATATAACACGTTTCCAAGACGAAATTATGTTGCTGATGAAAAATGATGGTTTGGATTTATATCGTGAAGAGTATAATGATATGCTTTTGGATAAACTAGCCGGTGCTAAAAATAATCTGGAAACAGTAAAGTTATTAACAGTAGGAATTAAAGCAGATAATGCACAAGAAGCTTTAGATAAATTCACACAAATTGATGGAATTGTATCTGAGAATATGGCTTTAGTTACTAAAAGAGATAGTCGTGCGCTAACTACTGTTGAACGACTGGATTTACTAAACACGATTTATAACCATGACGCAACAATTTCTTTACGTCAGAAAAAAGTAATTCAGGGTGTCGAAATCGAAGCATTTTCCTTAGAAAATTGTAACGCACAAGGCATCACAACAAAAGACGTTATTGCACCGGATGGTATGCAGGTTAGAAACCGTGAAATAGAAATTGGAAATTCTTTTACACGTAGCTATTATATATCTAATTATCCAACATGGGTAAAAGCTACATTTTTAACAGAATTAGCCTCACTTCCGGCAAATATGCTTGTCAGTGTATATTTTAATGCAATTCCACAGGATGAAGCAATCAAAATGATCAAAAGACAAGGAACAAACATTTCCACTAGTTTACTGGAAACACAAAAAAAGGCTGCTAAAAGCGGATTTGATGCCTCATTAATTTCACCGGATTTACAGGCTGCAAAAGAAGAAACATCCGAATTGATGCATGATATGACAAAAGATAATGGCATGCTTTTTACAGGAAATGTTGTTATAACCATTTTTGCATCATCTTTAGATGAGTTACAGCGATTAGAAGAATTATTAAAGGCAATTGCTATTAAAAGCTTAGTTTCTTTAAAAGTATTAAATTACCAACAAGAAGAAGGCTTTAATTCGTCTTTACCATTAGCCAATAATCAGTTAAAAATTCAAAGACTAATGACAAATAATACAATCAGTTCGATTACTCCGTTTTCCGTTCGGGAAATCCACCAGAAAACGGGTATGTACTATGGATTAAACGCCGCCAGCCGTAACATGATTTTGTATGATCGCACTACGGATGTGAATCCAAACGGCTGTATCCTTGGTATGCCGGGAGCAGGAAAATCTTTTTCTGCCAAAAGAGAAATTGTAAATATACTGCTCAATACGGATGACGAAGTGTATGTTATTGATCCAGAAGGGGTAGATTATGTTCCTCTTGCAGGCGCTCTTGGCGGTGCAGAAATAAAATTAGCAACCGGCTCAAAAGTATATCTCAACCCGTTTGATTTAAATATAGAAAATACCGATGATAATGGAGATCCTGTAAAAGTCAAAACCGATTTTATCGAGACGATTTGCGAGATTGCGATTGGTGGAAAATATGGACTATCCCCATTTGAGAAGTCAATTATCGACCATTGTGTCGAAGAGGTATATCAACCTTACATGAAATATTTAAAAGAAACAAAAAAATCGATTGATGTAAAAGAAGCACCAACTATGCAGGATTTTTATGATGCTCTGATGGCGTATCGTCTGCCGGAGGCGCAGGCGATTGCAGTTTCTCTGGAACGATTTGTAAAAGGATCTTTGGATATTTTTGCACATACAACAAATGTGGAAATCAACAATCGCTTTACCGTTTACAATATTAAAGAAATCGGTACTGGACTTAAAGAACTTGGCTTACAGATTTGCTTGGACAATATCTGGAATAAAATGATTATGAACAAGGCGAAAGGAAAACGCACATGGTTTTATGTCGATGAGTTTTATTTAATGATGCGTTCTCCAACGTCTGCTGCGTATATTGCAGAAATCTGGAAACGTGCAAGAAAGTGGAATGGTATTCCAACTGCCATTACACAGAACGTAGAGGATATGTTAAAGTCAGAAGAGGCTAGAACGATTATTAACAATAGTACCTTTATTTTGTTGCTTGGACAAACACCTATTAACCGACAGCAGTTATCTGAAATGCTAGATATAAGCAAAGAAGAACAGAAATATATCAGCACTGCAAAGCCGGGGATGGGATTGTTACGTATTTTAGGAGACACCATCCCAATGGATGATGCTTTTCCAAAGAATACAGCACTCTACAAATTAATGACAACGAAACCGACAGAAACTGTTTAAGAAAGGAGAGAGGGGCAATTTTTAGCCCCTAATAAATTATAATGAGTGAAGAATATATGTTACCGTGGGAACAAATTCTGTATCTAACGAACGGAACAGACGTAAATGGATATCCTCTCTCTGCCACAGCTATCACTTTGCATCAGGTAATTGATGCAAATAATATTCAGGTATTAAAAGAATACTATCTGTCTGAAACACCGGTTAGTGTTTCGATGTCAGGTGGATGTGCCGTAGCAGCGTTTAATTTTCCTCAAAAGGAAAAAGCTAATTATGATAGAATATTTGATTTGTGCAATAATTGGCTAAAACAGATCGAAGATACAGAAGATGATAATAAATTATTATCTGCGATAATTACACCGGTGCTTATGGAAGGAACATTCTCACTGTTGCTTAACAATTTGGTATTTGCAGAAGGTTATTTCAATGGGAAAGAATATCGTTTGATCCTATGCTTTGACAATAATGAAACACAACCCTACATTTTAGAAGGTGTAGATATAGGAAAAATGATTTATGACGCTGATGCAGAAATCACTCGTGAATTAAATTCGCTTCGACAAAGTATTGAAGAAGCCGAAGAAATTACAAGAAACGCAAAGGCAGACAATCCGTATGAGAAAGCCATTTTAGATAAAATATCACGTGTCAATTTTAACGATTCTGAGGAAGAAGATATAGATATCCATAGCGGTATCCGTATAGCGAAGGAAGAGGAGGATAAAGCATGAAAAATATAGGAAGTTGGTTATCGGTTTTATGCAGTGCCACATTTCTGTTTGTGCCGATTGCAAGTTATGCTACTGAAGAAAACTTAGTAGTAGAGGAGCCTGTAGTAGAAGGAACAGGTGTGATAGGTATCACTGCGCTTTACTCTGAAACGATTACCCCAGAAGGCAGCGATGAATTTATCATAACTCTGGCTGATGAAGATGGAAATACAACAGAATATCAATTTAATGCTTATGAACATCAAAAAGAAGCACAATTTTTTGAGCTTCCTTCCGCAAATTATGAAGTATATTCTATTACTTATCAGGGCAGCAATGAAAAGTTAGCATCCGAAGGTTTTATTATGCCTGCAAATATTTCTGTTTATGATGCAGAGCATTTAGATTTAACCTTTGCAATCGGAGAAGAAACAGGCACAGAACTTGCCCAGACATATGCGGACACATTCGCAGTTATTAACAATAATTCAGCAGAATGGTTGGAACACTATACTCCGAAAAAGGATGCGATATCTTTGTACGAAACAAAGGAAGAAGAAATAGAAAAAAAGGATAGTCTGGAAACAGAAAAAGCTGACACTGAACCATCATTAGACGCATCCAACAAAGAAGAAGGTATGAAAGTTGCAAAGCCGGAGACAAAATCAAATCTTTTTATAAGAAATTTGCCTCTTATAATAGTTGGAATATTAGTCGGAGTAGTTGTCTATATTTTACACAAAAAGGGAAAAGTTTAAACACTTTTCGCAATACTCAGATATGCGTCAAGTTTTATAGGTAAGAGTTTTTTAGCTCTTACCTTTTTTCATATTATAGTAAAAATAATCGAAAGGTGGAAATATATATGGATAAAAATAAAATGACAAAAGAGGAGTATGAAGAATATCTCGATGAAATAGATTTGGATGAAGATGAATACGAAGACGATGAAATTGGAAGAGGAAACAGTGAAAAGGAGGAAAAAGCAGAAGATAACAATCAAGATACCTTTGAAACAGCAAAAGAATTTTACAGGTATGATAACGGAAATAGATTTCTAAATCCTTCTAAAATTTTCGGAGCGCTCATTGGTATGGTTGCAGTAGTTGCTCACGTAGTTCATACGTTTGTGTCTAATATCTTGTTTGATAAATACGAACAACTTTCAATCCGGGAAGCATTTATGAGAGGATTAGGTAAATTTGGAACACCAGGAGAAATATCAAGCAGTAATAAGGAAAAAGAAGAATTGGATGATAAAGAAAATAAGCATGAAAAAGAACTCGTATTAAAACGAGCAGATATCCCCAATAGAGCTGTACAACGGGTAAATCCCATGTCTGATAACATAGAGCAGGACTTAAAAGTGCTAAAAGAAGCATTAAAAAATCCAGCTATCCAGCATATATTCGCAATGAATGGATATCTGGCGGATATTATCAACAACAAGGATGAAGCTTATCTTTTTGAATATGCAAATAATGAAGTTCAGGAAAAAGCCTATGGCTTCTGCGCATCTGATTTATTAAGTGGAAATGCGTCTAATATGCTCCATGCTATACAGACTTTTGAAAAGAGCAGCTCAATTGAAGCTGCATTAAAAAGCGCTGCAATTATATCTGCTATGGCCATTAAGGCAGCAGAAAATGATAAGATGGATATTCGTGAGGTTATAAAAGATAATCTCATTGGATTTACAGATTATAAAACCTCATGCGGTTCTAGCACTGTGGAATATCTTCTTAACACGGAAAAAACAGATATGATTGATATTGCCCTTGATGGAAATGTTATATATTCTATTTCAGCACAGCAACTTTGCAATGAACCATTTTCAGAATATCAGGATAAAATTTTAAAATCTATCAATTTACAGGCAGAAAAAACAGCAATACTCGGTGAAGAACTAAAAATCGTTTGGCATAACGAAAAAAATGAAGCAATCTTATATGACCAAAATGAAATGCAGCTTGGCACCTTTTCCTTTCAGACAACAAAAGATGTACAGAATTTAATAAATATTCTAAAGGAAGAAGAAATATATCCATTATATAAAAAGGGAGAAGAGTATATTCCTCTAAAACCTGAAGCGGTTGCTTTCACGGTAGGAATGTTGACAAATCCCGATATGCAAATAGAACGATCCGAAGATGGGCTTGCGATTAATCCGTTTACCGGTATTTCAGAGCCTGACGGAAAATCCCATCTCTATATAGAACACGATGAATGCGGCATTAAACTCCATACATTTCTCCCCTCTCAAGAAGAAAAAAACGATTCCTTTTTAATTTGTGACTTTACTTCTAGAAACGTATTATCTGATAAGTCTATTTGCGAAATCAGTTCTTGTGTGCAGGATGCTATATCTGTAATAGAAAAAATACAGGATATGGATCTTACTTACAAAAGAACTTCTGAGCAGGAAATGGAAGTGCTGACACTATTAAAGGACGAATTAACTTCAGATGTTATGGATGAGCTTTATAATAAAGCAAAAAAAGATACTCTATGCAAAAATACATTTACTTCAGATCTTACGCCTATGCAAGAGATTATGGAGCAGACACACTCTTCGTTTGTCACGAATGAAAATAAAAAAGAGGATAATGCAATTTTTGATGATGTAGACTGTAATACAATCAAAGAGTCGGAAGAAAATGCAATAGAAAACACGTCTATGTTTGTACCGGCATTTGATGAAGAAGAGCGCTAATAAATCCCACGGTTGATACCGTGGGATTTTTAATATTCCTTCAAAAGAACTCTACCATTTTAGTGAATGGCTACTTTTTATCTTCCATATTATATGAAACAGAGAATGTAAGAAAGGAGAGGCTGTTCTAAATAGAACAACAATTTATACAATGGCTACACATAATCAAGTTCGATTGGTTGGGTTTTTAAAAAACAATCCGCAAATTATTAACCCTGACCAAGAAGGAGAAACAAAAATTTTATTTCTATTGCGTACAATTCATCGTGAAATAGATGGATACCACGGCATGCAATTTCAAGATCTTATGGTTTACTATGATGGGACAGAACTAATGCCTAAAATGATGAACCTAACACAGTTTGACTTAATTGATATTAAAGGCGTTTTTAATATTCTCAGTTTAAATAAACTGTCTACTTGTTCAGGATGCGGGAATAAAAATATTAAATATAATGGCACATCAACATTTGTTTATCCCATTGCTGTCACAAAATTAAACGGCATGCAAAGTGCTTATGAGCATGATGTCGAATTGCCTGAACGTATTTTGGAAAAGCATTTTAAAGAAGTTTCTAATCAGGCGCTCATTATCGGAACTGTTGTCAGTGAACCGGAAATGGTAATGGTTGAAAATGGAAAATTTCCATGTTGCAGATACCGCTTAGGTGTGGATCGTAAATATTATATCAAAACACAAGGTGATATAACAGCAGACTACCCATGGGTATATTCGTATGCGCAACAGGCCGAACGTGACTTTACACATTTAAAAAAAGGAACACTAATTTTGGTTGATGGATTTATCCAAAATCGAAAAATTAAAAGCCGAATGATATGCCAAACCTGCGGAAAAGAATATTTATTTGATGATGCAGCAACGGAGTTCGTCCCTTATGCAATCGAATACCTATCTGATTATGTTACAGATGAAGAAATTGCAATGAATGAGCGTAGACAACTGCTTGAAATGAATAATAAAATTTAATTTTAAAAATCCGTAAAATTTCATATTTTAATGAACAAATTATAACAGGAGAAAGTATTGTGCTTTTTCCTGTTTTTAAATAGGAGGAAAAAATTATGAAAATCGAAAACGGTAATACTATGGAGGAGTTTAATCAAGAACTTAAAAAAATCAATTCTACCAGTTGTGCTATCGTGAACAAGCGTAAGGGCGAAGTCAATATTTCTTTACAATTTGACAATAATCAGTTTCAAAAATGGACGATAAAAAAGGCCCCCGATATGTTTCAATTACCAAAAAAGAAAACTGGTAAAAAATATGATACCTTTTTAGATGCTTTGCAGGAGTTCTATAAAACAAACAATATTTTAGATGCGGAGTCACAGGATACAGTTCTGTGTTATCGAAATACGGAATTAAAAAGGGTAAATGGTAAAATTATTTCTAATTGGTTTCAATTGGATTTAGGAATTCCCTATTCCCTTAAAGATGGGCAGCCGTATTTTCAAATATTGCGATTAGAACTTACCGAATGGGAATATGAAAAAATGATGGAGACAAGATTAGCATTTATGCATGACGATATTATTTATCCCATTTTAAAAGTTGCAATACATAGTGTAGGTACTAGATTGGATTGTTCTGTCGCTTTTAGAAGTGTTGATACTTGTCCACTAGGCGCTGCTCTGTTAATTGCAGAAAAATTTTCAAACCTAAAATATCTTCAAGTTATGTATCGAGAATGCACAGAAAGAATTAGACCGATTTTATCTGTCGGAGGAGAAACCTTTGTGCATGTCCCTATTACTGAATTTTTCCATCAAGCGATTGCTCATATTCCGGGTATTTTCACTTTGGAAAAATGGTATGTAACAAGCATGGATGCCTGTGCGTATTTTTCTTTACATGGATATGAAAAGGAAATGCTTCTTAAAATTGAAGGAGGAGATTTACCTGGAAAAAGTATGAAAATTTCAGCCATTCTTATGTACCATGATTTTGAAATTCCTTTAAAAGTAAATCGATTGATCCACAAAGGTCATATTACTTCGGAACAGTACCAGCAATTATTTGAAGGTATTTGTGATGTCTTTAACAGCTATATGCAGAAAAAGGAGGATATTATTCATTGTCCGGATTTGTCTGGAATAAAACGCTGCTTAGGAAAGAAAAGATGTACAACGATCGATTTTGATGGCTTAGAACTTATGCATGATAAAAGAGATCTTGTAGCAAAACGAATTATTGATGACACTTACATGGAACTTCCAGATGTACAGAAAGAAAATATATTGTCCTATTATGGTACTTTATTTTTATAGTGGAGGATTGATTTATGGAATGGAGAAATATTCAAAAGGGACGAGAAGATTTTTTTAGTATTTTTAATGGTGCAAAAAGCATAATTGTTTTTGACACAGAAACAACTGGACTTGGAAGCGATGCAAAAATTATCGAATTTGCAGCAGTACGCTATGAAATTTGTCCAAGTGGATTGAAAGAAACAGCTAAAATAGATTTATTTCTAAATCCCGAAGAGTCCTTATCTGAAAAAATTGTAGAGCTCACAGGAATTACAGACAAAATATTAGAAAAGGCTAACTCTGAAGTAGTAGAAGCACCATATATTTACACCTTTTTAGACAGTGCAGATATTTGGGCTGCCTATAATTGCAGCTTTGATATTCGCATGCTCAGCCAAATGAGTGAACGAACAGGAATTGGTTTTCTTAAAAAACCATGTTTAGACGTGTTACAAATGGCCAGAGATTTTGTGAAAAAGGAAGACGTAGAAAATCATAAATTGCAAACAATCTGTAAAGCAGTTTATCCAGAAAAAACATTCCGTTTCCATCAAGCGATTGATGATGTACGAGCAACTGCACTCATCATGACAAAATTTATCGGAAATTACTTCAACTATGGAGAAATCGAAACAGATAACAAAAGACAATGCAGGCTGAATTGGGCTTACTATTGCATAAATCCGTGTCAAAAATCACAGATACGCATAAAATTGAATTTATCCGAAGGGCAGTATGGTGATATTTATTGGGATGTACGAAATAAGCTATGGTCTTGTAAAAAAACAGCTTCTGCAAAAAAACTGTTTCAGGAAATTGATTTATCTAATTTGGAAAAACAGGTGTTAAACCGTTACGGTTATAAATTTGGAAATGCACATAATATGGAAACCCTTGCTCATAATTGGGGAAAAGCACAAAGAGAACATCAAAAAAATGTTTCTGTTTAACAAGCGAAAGCACTTCGAAAGAGGTGCTTTTCTTATGCAAATATATTGGAGTTGACTTTATTTTCGGAAAATGTTATATTTTTTATGAAATTTTAATAATTGGAGGAGCTATATGAAAATTATAGGATGGATTGGTACAATTTTATTTGCACCATTTTATTTTTTATACCATGCGATTGATAAATTAAAGATGGTATACTGGCTTCCAGCGGGAGCTGGTGCGTATGGCCTTTATCTAGGATTTTTAGCAATCAAATCTGTAGCTGAAGATATAATACAAGATGTACTAGAAGGAAACTGGTATTCAGACTTTTGGGCGAATTTTTTTAGTATAATTCTTGTAGGGGGCCTTCTTTTATTTACTCTTCTTATACTGGGTTATCTAATATATCTCGCATGGTTAATTTTAAGTAGTTTAAATCATTTTGTGTACGCTGTAATCTTTTTTGTTCTTACGCCATTCATATATGGCTTTACTTATTGCAATGCATTGAGACAAGGAATGTCCAGATACGAATTGGAAGGAAAAATTGCTTACATAGAACATGAAAAAGAGTTAAAAAAGCAAGCATTAAAAGAGAAAAAAGAAGCACACCGGGAGAAAAAGGAACGCAGAAAACAGGAACAGTATACAAAAGGCTACCAAAAACAATATAATAAAAGCAATGGAAAACAACAGGATGATGGAAGCAATAGACAGCATTCTTACAATTATGAAAATACATATAGGCAACAGCAAAGAGAACAACAGAGAGAATATGCTGGTTATCAATCTACGGATGTAGAATATCGTGCTGCATTATCTCTATTTATGCTGGAAGAAGGATATACTTTAGACGAGTTGAAAAAACAACGAAACCGCTTAATGAAAACCTTTCATCCGGACGAAGACGATGCAGAAATGACTAGATATGCTCAAAAAATAAACAATGCTTTTTCATTGCTAAAGACTCGAATTTCATCAATATAATACTTGCTTGAGTATAGGGAACGGGAAACCGTTCCTTTTTTGTGTACAAAAATCAATTACTACATCAATTTCTGTAAAATGATTGTAAGAAAAAAGGAAAACGATTTTAGTATGGGAGTGAATGTTATGTTAGCAAAGAAATGTTTTATATGTGGGAAAGATTTACATGCAGATCATCCTTCTATCCATGTTGATAATAAAAATATTGATATTTGTTGTGAATGCGTTATGAAACTTCATGATGGAGTAGAAGATTGGAGCCACAATAATATCGCTGTTCGAAATTATATATCAAATTTCCGTAAATTTGTGGATCAGCCTAATAAACGGCGTACGCAAAATCATAAAATCAAAGAATTGAAGCCAGTTGACATAAAATCATATTTGGACAAATCTATTATTGGTCAAGATAATGCAAAGAAAGTATTATCTGTCGCAGTTTATAACCATTACAAACGACTAAACGATCCAATGATTGAAAAAAGTAATATTTTGATGATGGGGCCCACCGGATGCGGAAAAACTTTATTAGCCAAAACAATAGCTGAAATTATTGATGTACCTTTTGTAATTATCGATGCAACAACTTTGACAGAAGCCGGTTATATTGGTGCAGATGTAGAAACTATATTGACAAAATTGCTAAATGCAAGTGACGGAGATATTCGAAAAGCTGAAAGAGGTATCGTTTACATTGATGAAATAGATAAAATTGGAAAAAAGACAGTCTCTTCTACTACTGCCCGTGATGTATCAGGAGAAGGCGTGCAGCAGGCATTATTAAAAATGTTGGAAGGTACTCAAGTAGATGTGCCTATTTCGAGTACAAAAGCAGGATTAGATGGACAATTAAGTGTTTTAATGGATACAACAAATATTTTATTTATTTGTGGCGGCGCTTTTGAAGCTACATTAGAAAAAAGCAATGGAGACAATGCTGATTTCGGTTTAATACCAGAACTTATGGGAAGATTGCCTGTTTGTATTAAATTACATGAATTAACGGAAGATGAGTTAGCTCATGTTTTAACAGAACCCCGAAATGCGATTACAAAACAATATATACGTATGATGGAAGCAGATCATATAAATCTTATCTTCGAGGAGTCTGCAATAAAAGCCATTGCACATGAAGCGATTGAAAGAAAACTTGGCGCAAGGGGACTTCGAAGTATTTTGGAAGAAATAATGCTTGATATTATGTATACATTACCATCCTATCAAAATGTAGCCAGTTGTCGTGTTACAAAAGATACCGTATATAAAAAAGAAGTATATCTTGTATATCATGATGAAAAACGTTCTATATTTGACAGGAGAGGAGGAGAATAGGATGTTTAAGAAGAAAGATAACTGCACAAGTATTCAAGAAATCGTCGAAAGAAATACTGGCATGAAAATAGAAAAATTTTTGGAAAGTCAAAAAAATCCATATATAAAAAATTTAAAAGAGGCAGTAGCATTATTATTACAACACAAGCAGGAACCTATTCATATAATTGGAGATTTTGATGTTGACGGAATTTCTGCAACACTGATTATGATTTATGGATTATTCATGGCTGGACTATCCTTTCAGTATCGATTACCACACCGATTTTCGGAAGGTTATGGGTTGTCAGAAAAAATAATTGATGAAATACAGAGTGGCGTAGTCATAACTGTAGATAATGGAATTTCTGCACACAAAGCAATTAAGAAAGCAAAAGAAAAAGGACTCACCGTAATTGTAACAGATCATCATCAAGCTGTTACGCAAGAGGATGAAATCTTATTACCAGAAGCAGATATTATTGTAAATCCCTCAATCGAAGAGGAGTCTGAATTTCATTCATTATGTGGAGCAGGGATTGCCTATTATTTTGTAAAGCAGCTGTTAGGAAAAGATGTTATAGAACTGCTGGTAATGGCAGCTATTGCAACTGTTGCAGATGTTGTGCCGTTAATAGGACCTAATCGAGCTTTAGTAAAACAAGGAATAGAAGCTTTAAATCAGGGATATGGTGTTCCGGGCCTTCTTTCTCTTTTACAGGTTATGAATAAAGAAATTATAAACGAAGATGATTTTGGATTTTGCATTGGACCGATTTTAAATGCTACGGGTAGATTATTAGATAATGGTTCAGAAAAAACACTTTCTTTTTTATTAATGTCCAGTACAAATCCAAAATTAGAAGAAGTTACACAAAAGTTCATTGATATGAATGGATGTAGAAAAATGATTACTAAAAAGGCAATTCAACAGGCAGAAGAGGACTATAAAGGAGATAGACCAATCGTAATTTATAATCCCAATTTAGGAGAAGGAATTATCGGACTTGTTGCAGGACAATTTTCTGAAAAGTACCAATGCCCGGTTATCTGTTTTACAAAAACAAAACATGGTTTCCTAAAAGGTTCTGGAAGGTCTATTCCCGAAATACATTTAAAAAATACATTAGATAAAATGCAAAATTTAATTGTAAGTTATGGAGGACATGCTGGCGCAGCCGGTTTATCCATAAAAGAAGAAAACTTGGATGAATTTATAAAAGCCTTTACACAGGCATGTGGCACAATCCCTCCTTTATGTAAGGACACTTTTTATGATTTAAGTATTACGGAAGATGAACTACCAAATGTTATGGAGCAGCTCAAGCTATACGCACCATACGGAGAGGGAAATAATAAGATTTTATTCCATATACGATGTAATTTCAAACAAAATAATTTCCGGAAAATAGGGGATGGAACACATATTTTACATTATAGTCCATCATTGAAAATTATCGGATATGGAAAGAGCGCCCAATTTGATGCTTTAGTAGAAAAATATGGTTTTCCAGAACAGTTAAATTGTGTGGGGTATTTAAGCGAATCGTGGTTTCAAAATAAATGCACGTATCAATTGGAATTGGTTGATTTTGAAAGATGATATTAAATATTCAATAGATAATTCGAAAAATCCCAATTTTTATAAGAAAACTGCAAAGGAGTGTAAATTATGGATAAGCTGATTGATCAATATATTTATCTGGTCTTAATACATGAAACCATGAGCTTAGAGGATATTTTAAACCGCTATATTTATACGCTTTCAAAGACAGATGCCGGCATAATTTCTGGGAAAACTCCACTTTTTTTACATGTGGGATTATCTATAAGAGATGCCCCAGAAGAATTACAGAAATTTGTATGGGATGACTTAGAAAAGAAAGGATATAAACGATGAGTGTATTTTTTTGTATGGATTGCAAAAAAACGATGGAATTGAAAAACGGATTTTATTCTCTCTATTACAAATGCCCTCAATGCTCTAATCGTTTTACTATTCGAGATGCTGAAGTAATGGATGCAATGCAAGAACAGGGTATTTTTCAATTAGGGCGTGTTAGCGGAATTGTAATCTATGATAATAATAAGAAATTAATCTATGCTAGGAGGAAAAGAAAAAATGAAAATGACTTATGATGAATATGATGAAATGCTAGAGGTATTTCAGAACATGTCGGTAAAAACTTATTACCCAGATCCTGTAGAAATAGCGAAAATGGAAGAAAATCCAGAACAATGGATTAAATTTGTATGTTATCTCTATGAAAAAGGGAAAAACCCTCAAAATCAACAAGAACATTATAGTAGGACAAATTTAAAAGCATTTATTGAAAAATATTTAGTTTTAGAAGACGCTGTTTGCGTTAATGTATTTTTAAATCCTGTATCCCATGGAAAAATTGAATTTGCAGATGATGGAAATTCAAAACGTGAAATTGGAAGTCGTTGCACTGTTTCGATTACCCCCAACGAAGGATATAAACTTACAAAAGCTTATGTTTTAGATGGATTGTTTCAGAAAAAATGTATATGTGAACTGGATTATACACTATCCTTTGTCGTTCCGGAAATGGATGTTGTATTATGTGCTGAGTTTGAGGAGGTTTTATGAAATATTTATTTATTGCAGAAAAACCCTCTTTAATGAGAGATGTACAGTCTTGTTATCGAAACCATACAGTAGAAATAAAGCAAGTTGTAGGAAGCATTGATTTTGTTGCTTTGGCAGGACATGCTTGCAGAAACGCTGAGCCAAACGACTACGAGTTATGGAATGATAAGTGGGAAAATGTATCTTACCCCATGCTTCCTGATACGTGGAAAATTAAGCCCATTAAAGATAAGGTTAGTATTTTAACAAAGATAAAGCAGATGGCACCAAACTATGATGGTATTATTGTAGGTACGGACTCGGATACGGAAGGGTATGGTATTTATTATTTGGTAGAACAGTACTTAGGATTACAAAACATGAAAGCACTAAGGTTTATGGAGCACTCTTTAACAGATAAGGAAATTTTACATTCTTTACTGACAATGACAGATTACCATACAGATCCCGTTCATGTAAGATATACACAATCTTTTCTGCTCCGCTCAAAAGCGGATTGGCTTTATGGAATGAATGCGACCAGATTGGCGTCTGTTAATACCGGAAAGCTTTTGACCATAGGTCGTGTAAAAGCTCCAACTTTAAAGTTAGTATACGATAATTCTATGTCCATTGAAAATTTCAAACCAGAAACCTATTATCAAATTCAGGCTGATTATGGAAGTTTCAAGGCAATTATGGTAGATAAAGAAGGAAAAGCAGTAAGATTTGATGAACCTAATTTACGCTTAAATATTCCATTAGCCGGAACAGTTTCTAATAAAAAAGAAATCATAGCAAAGACGCATGCTCCCAAATTGTATGATCTTCCATCACTGCAAATGGATGCAGGGCAAATGTTTGGGTATACACCTAAAAAAACATTGGAATTAGTACAGTCCTTATATGAAAAACATAAAGTTATTTCTTACCCTAGAACACAATGTCGTTATGTATCTTCTGAAAAAGCGAAAGAATTTCCGGATATGCTGAAAAAAATAACAGTTTTTTCTGACCTTGCTCCTTTTTTGAAATATATCACTTCAGTAGAGAGTATCTTAAATGATAAACAGGTAGTAAATGACACAGAAGTGGCAAAAGAGTCCCATGATGCTTTGCTACCGACTTCAAAAACCCCAATTTTATCTGAAATGAGCGAAGATGAAATTAAGATTTGTAAATTAATATACAGAAAATTTTTGGCACAATTTTTGCCGCCATTAACAGAAAAGAAAACAAAAATGAATTTAAAACATGGAGAATTCCTTTTCTGTGTAAATGGAAAAGTCGTTTCTGATCTTGGATGGAGAGCCTTATATGGACCATTGAAAGACAGTGTTCTTCCTGACTTGCAAATAGATGATGTTATACATGCGAAAGAAATAAAAAGCATAAAACAAATTACAAAACCTCCCAAAAGACTTACGCAGGCAACCTTAATTGCTGCGATGGAGCGTATCGCCAACAGCATTGAAGATGAAAAATTGCGTGCTTCATTGGCAAATTCCAAAGGAATAGGAACACCTGCCACAAGAGATGGAATTATCCATGATTTGATTGCAAGAGGATATATTGTAGATAAAAAAGGCTTATATATTACTTCAGAAGGAAAATCCTATATAGAAACACTAAAAAACCTCGATATCATATCACCTGTTTTTGCGGCCAAATTAGATTTTGAGATAAAAAAAATACAGCGTGGAGAAGCTACATATGACGCTGTATACAACATGATGCTTCAAAATCTACGAGAAACATGTGCACAATTAAATCATTTAGAAACCATACAATCAAAATATCTTTGTCCAAATTGTAAAAAGGCATTAACGGAAACAGCTTGGAACTACATTTGCACGGAATGTAATTTTAAACTTCCTAAAAAGATGTTAAATGTAGCCATTACCGATGATATCATTAAAATACTTTATTCAGGTAAAAAAACAAAAAATATGCTCTTTACAAAAAAAGATGGCAGTACGTTTTCTGCTGGCTTATGTCTAGGAAAGGAAGGGATAGAATTTGATTTTACATCAGGTATACCATGTCCATTCTGTAAAAAAGATGTACAATTAAATCAACACGGCTGTTTCTGTGACTGCGGTTTGAAAATTTACCGCAACATTGCAGGAAAAAAGTTAACTGATAATGACATAGAAATCTTATTAACAAAAGGTAAAACAGCTATTAAGAAAAACTTCAAAAAGAAAAATGGTGATACATTTGATGCTGGGCTGCAGCTTACAAAAGAGAAAAAAGTAAATTTCTACTTTTGATAAATTTTTCTTTAAGCAGAAATAATCTACCATATTATATTTAGAACGGAGTCATGGTAGGTTTCCTTTATTGTAGATACTTCTAGCACTTGTTCCGTTCCAAGTGCAAAAAGATACGGTTTTTTCGAGCCGTATCTTTTTTTTGCGTTTCCTCCATATTGCTTATGAATATTTAAAATAGGAGGAAAATCAAATGAAAGTATTTTATTACAATGGAAAAAGCAAGTGTGAGAAGGCTGTAAATAATCTATACCATGATGTTGCTGTTTTATTAGCAGAAGAGTCAGTTACGCAACCAGTAACCGTTGAAATTACAGATTGCACAAATCCAAATCAATTTTTGAAATATCGCATTTCCTTACGTTCAGGAACCCGCTTTATTGTAGAGCTAGATAATACTATGCCAGATTGCTATCTGCCAACACATATAAAGCCTGTTTTTTTGACTTGTGTGAAGCCTGAAAACAATGCGTATAAATTTTATAAATTAGAGCAGTTGGGGCATCAAGTACGAGCTACTTATGGAAGGATGGGTGTTCGAAAAGGAGAGTTATTTGGGGAACGTAATTTCGATTATCCACTTTCTATGTTTTGGATCAAATATTTCGAAAAGCTTTCAAAAGGATATGTAGATCGTACAGATTTATACTTATCTGATGAAAAAGATATTGCAACAGAGCAGAATGACCGAACAATTGTTATGGAAACAGATAGCAACAGAGAGTTGTTCTGTAAATTAAAACAGTTTGCTATTTCAGCAGTAAAACAAGCAGAAGTTCAAGTTCCAATTACTGCGGCAATCTTAAAACATTCTGAGGGTATTTTAGATAAAATGCGGAAAGAACAAGAGGTTACGCTATTTAATAATTACCTGTTGGAATTACTCTCCATTTTACAGCGACCTGTTAAAACGGGTGATGGATCTGGGGTCCGTAATCTGATGGCAAAAGACAAAACTGATTTTCTTTCTATCATAGAAAGGGAAGATGATTTGATACAGGCTATGAAAGGTAGTTATTATGGAAATAAAAGCTCTAATTCTACTACAACTAGAAGCTTTAGTGACTATGGTATTGAAGTGTATGAGGCAAATGAACAGCAGAAGAAAGAAGTTATGCGTAAATTAAATGATACTTTAAAAGGAAAAGTGTCTAAAATTTATCGTGTCATTCCCGTTGAGCAAAAGAAACGCTTTGATGCTTACTTAAAGCAGAATAATATTAGAAAAGTAAAACAGTTTTGGCATGGCTCAAGAAATCAGAATTGGACATCTATTATTATTAATTCATTGAAGCTTAATCCTGATGCAATTATTACAGGAAAAATGTTTGGAAATGGTGTGTATTTTGCCCCGTCCTCCATGAAAAGCTGGAATTATACCAGTTATCGAGGAACATCGTGGGCAAATGGTGATGCTGATGTTGCATTTATGGGGCTTTATGCAACTGCTTATGGAACTCCAAAAGATGTAGATATATGGGATGCTACCACAGATTACAAAAAAATGGTACAAGCTGCGAAAGCAAACTGTTTACATGCACATAAAGGAATATCTTTACAAAACGATGAAATTATTTTTTATCACGAAGACGCTATGTTGCTTAATTACATTGTAGAGTTCAAGTAAAAAGAGAGACTTTAGGTCTCTCTTTTTCTATGCCTGAAACAAACTTTCTAACATTTGATCCTGTATAATATCGCCGGCAGTATCCTGAAGTGATATAGGTTTAACAACACAACTATACGGATTATGATTACGAAATTGTTTACGCAGCTCGGTATCTTGATTTAAGCGACATATTACACGGTTGATAGTTGCTTTTACTTCTCGGATTGGGATGCCCGTACATTCAGCAATTTTATCAAAAGGCATCTCTTTTCTCCCGTTTACATTAATGCGCAGACTTAGAAGACGTAACTCCTCTGGATTTGTATTTCGCTCTATGGCACGATACAAAGTTTCCTCTCGTTCTTTCTTTTCAATAGTCTCTTCAGGAGTCAATTCTTTCGCACATAAAGAGTATGCTTCTTCTACACTTGCCAATTTTGCATTTGCAGAATACTGAATTGTTGACTTGATGACCTTCTGTGTTAATCCGGTTCGAGTAGAAAGCATGTCTAGCGTATATTGTATACCACATTGATTATATTCAGCGATTGCAGCGCTGATTTTTCTTGCGTTATTTGCATCATACTGCGTTAAATGAGCTTTGTTATTTCTTAAATATTTTGAAATCTGCTCTCTAAAATATCGAACAAAATAAGTAGTAGGAGTAGTCCTTAATGGATCATAGAATGGTAGCTTTTCAAAAAAAATCAATGCCATATCCTGTTCTATATCCATACGTTCTTCAGCAGTCGTATAATTTCCTGCCATACGAAACATCTCCTTTTTAGCAAACAATTTTATCTTCTCCCAAAGAAAAAAGCGTATTTTATTGAATTCGATTATATTTCCTTCGTCTTCTAGCATTTTCATTTTTTTCATACATAAAAAGAAAACTTGTTGCTCTTTGGTTAAAGTGACTTTTTCATCCATTTATACATTTTAGCATAGTTCTACAACAGTTAGAAAAAACTATGCCCTCTCCTTTCCTTAGATGTTTGATATTGTAATATTATCATATCACAAAAACCCCGAAAAAGCAAACATATGTTCTTGTTTTGCGTGAACAAATTGAAAATGGAAATATCATATTATAACGAATATACGTTAAAATACCTGATATGTATTTTGGCGCTAATCTATAAAATCTTGAAAGGAGGAAGCAGGAACCATTGTACCTGCATATTTTATGAAAAACAAATTACTTATAACTATTTGTTTCTTAACTGTTTTAACATCCAGTATTCCCGTTTATGCAGATGATCCTTTTAAAGGCTGGAATGATGAAAACCAAGAAAATGCGTGGTCTGTTATGAGCGTCACAGATTGGAGCAAAATGCAAGACTCCCTGATGCTAAAAGGAATAGAAAGCAACGTACATGCGGATGTAAATAATGTCGTGCGTAGTTACGAAGATAAGATACGTGAAATTATCGATGATACAGCAGATATCTCTGTAAGTGATGGCTTAGTGGAATTAATGCTTGCAATTATGCAAATTATGGGAGGCGATTATCCGCCAGTTGATGATCCGTATAATGTAAAAGTTTGGATAGATCCCCTGAAAGAAAATATTGATTATATCGAGTCTACCAAAATTGTTTTACATAAATTGGATTTAGCCAAAAGATTACATCCGGAAGCAGATAAAGTATCCTATTATGAAAATTCTGATGAACTGAGTGCCGTTGTACAGAGTATCATGTTGGGTACACGTTATGCAAAAGAAAATCCAAAATATTCAGTTGACTCTGCAAAAACATTTTATGAAGCCAATAAAGCAAAATTTGATAAAATTGGCGTTGTACCAAAACTGACATTTGCAAGCGAAGTGAGTGCAATCTTTCAAACTACGAATGCATTTGGAGGTATTGGAACTGCTGAAGGAAAGGCGGTAGTAGAGTATGCCAGTCAATTTATTGGAAATCCGTATGTATATGGTGGCAATAGCTTAACACATGGGATTGATTGCTCAGGCTTTACACAACAGATTTTCGGGCATTTTGGCTATAGCCTCCCCCGTACATCTGATCAACAGGCACATAGTGGAATTGGCATTTCTTATAACGAACATCAGGCAGGAGATATAATTGTTTATCCTGGACATGTTGCCATTCTTACAGGTGATGGTGGAATTGTACATGCCTCTAACAGCGCTCCCTATCCAAGAGGAGGAATTAAATATACCCCGAATGCCTTATATCGAGATTATATTACGGTCCGAAGAATACTTCAGTAAAAAGCTCCTGCTTTGGCAGGGCTTTTTTATTGCAAAATTTCAGTAAAGGAATTCCTTTCTTCTGTATTATCGTAGAGCATTTTTTCAACTTCCTGGGCTTTTTCAGGTTCCGTTTGCTTTAAGAATTCAAGCCGTCTTTGAATAAGATCATACGACTCTAATTTTTTAGTAACTTCATTGATAGGGAGTTGTGTGTGATTTTCTATTTTTTCTACCCATTTTTCTAAAGCTACCTTCTTTTCTGAAACAGTTTTTAGTTCTCTGATAACTTTTTCACTTTCTTTTTGCAACATGTATTTAGCAGACTCCAATTCACCCGTGATTGCTTTTCTTTGCATAATGCGTTCTTTTGCCATTCGTTCACGATGTGCAGCATATTCTATATCTCGTTTTCTCTTTGATGCTGCTGCTAAAGTTTCCAGTTCTTCTTGACATCTTTTACGATATTCTGCTGCTGTTTCAAAAGGCATAGTTTCTGGTATCTCCATTGCACGATTTAACTCTGCATAGTATTTTTTAATATCTTTGTGTCGTGCCTGTCCTCCCTCTAATCCCCTTTCTAATCCAAATTCTTTCATATCCTCTGCATAAGAATTTTGCATCTCACGCATAATTTTATAACCTCCGGTATAATATTTTGCATTTAATCGTCCATTAGGATCTACTGGAATTACGATTGCGTGGCAATGTACATTTCCCGGTTCATCTGCATGGTATACTACACTTGCAATATTATTCTTCCCATCCCCAGCTTGATTAAAAGTCTTTTGAAGCCATTCTACATTTTTTCTTTTCCACGCTTCAATATCAATATTATCTTCTCTGGAAAATGTAGACACAACTTCAAACGCATATACCTGATCGCTGCGTATCTTGTGATTTTTATAGTAAGACAACTCATTTATACGATCTTTAAATACCTCTTTATATGTTTTTTGTGTACCATCAGCATTGGTTGGCAACGCCAACAGCTCTTCATTCAAATGCTGTAAATTCGGATCCGCATTTTCGACTGCAACTTTTCTGTAATTGTGAATATATTTTGACGTTAGTGTTCCTAATGATTTTATCTTTTCTGTCGTAACAAAACAGTAACCCATTTTTATCATCTCCTTTCGGAATAAATATGGGAATTTTAAAGAAATTAAAAAAATGAAATGAGAAAGGCATAATAAGTTATACACCAAAAAGAAGTTGCGTAAACAAATTTTTTTATGTTAAGAGAGAAAAAGTGTATAATACTACAAAATCAACTATAAAAACAAACAGCATAAACATTTTAAAATATCGTATTTATGACCAAAAGTGCATTGTGGCAATTCTGACAGCATCGTTCTTTTGCTGCAAAAATACATCGTATGTAATAGTTATTGATTTTATTTCATCTATACTTGTTTCCCATCGATATATCCAATATATCCAATATCTTCCACACATCCATGCAATTAACAATTTATATTGTGTTGTGCTTATATGCGTTTCTTATGCCAGTTCATCAGTTGAAATGTAATAATTGTTTGTTCTTTAAATAAAAAGAACGCATCCCATATATTTGAGGTTATATAGTAATTCTAGGAAAACTAACATCACCTTAAATAGATGTATTTTGTTTTAATTCGTGTCTTCTGCATCCTGTATACTTGATGCCTTAATAGCATGCGAAACACGAACAACACCATATTAAATTGATGACAAAACTAACATCTCGTTTATGTGATGATAATAGGAGATAAGAAAGAAAAACAGCCTGTTTATGTGATGTAAAGAAAAATAATGCCGGAACCGGTTCCGTTTCAAAAATAGATGATTTATGCGAAATAACATCTAATTAAAGTGATGTGTATATCCTTTTTTGAAATTTTCTGTGTACAAAAATCAGATAAATCTTTCTACGAATTACAATAAACATGGCAGCACACAATGATATGATGCAAACTGGTGAAAGAGTAGAACAAAATAAAGAAACAGCTAAACGTGATGTTTACATCTGTAAATGTATCTGGATACAATTTCGTGAATAGAAAGCACCATAAAATACTGCTTATGAAGATGAAAAAAGCAAAATATTATTTAATAATGTGGATTTACTAGAAAATCTTGCTGAATTACACTAAATTTTGCTTTTGCAAAAATTATCTTTCATATTGTTTATAATTTCAGAAAAGATAAACACCGAGTCACATTGAGACTCGTAAAAAACAATGACTCAGGCCGGCACGGACTCCCGGAATGGATTTCGTCAGACTGCGTTTATCCTCAGAAGTTATAAAAAAGATTTTTTGGTACACACAAAAAGTGTTCTACCATATTTGTATTGTCCCCGTCAGGCATGATACCCTGACCGTTATATGTCAAAACAATAATATGTAAAGTTGTATGTTGGGGACATGGAATTTTCCGGAAGAAGGAAAATTGCCCGTAGGAAGCTGTTTGGATACACAGCTCATAGATGGCGTGCGTAGGAGGCTCCAAAGCTGTTTGACTACACACATGGCGGTAATCTGTAAAAAAGGTATGTAGAGTAAGGAAAAAGGTCCTACAAATAAATATTCCTCTTACATCATACAGGAGTATTTCATAAAGCACTCAAAGCGATAGGAGAACCCGAATAGTTATGCTTTGAGTGAGAACTGGCCCAGAGTTGAGAGGAAGGAGAAATCTGTAGTAGTCTGGATCGCCGCAGGAAAGTGGGATGGTAGACAGCAGAGGGGACAGGATAAACGCTCAGAAACTATCTCTTAAAAACAACCTTTCCCATGACAGACGTTCATTCACCCGTTCATACGCATGGGAGGAATCTGCGTTAAAGGCTGTGCGGGTATCGCCAACCAGGTGTGTGTCGCTACGGTTCCTTCCGTTATCCGTCCCTTTGAAACAACAAACGGGTGTAATCCGGTGAGGAGTACGAGCTAAATGGCATGCACCTAAAACAAAAGAATATATCGATGGCTTCACAAATGCGAAGGGCTTTGTGTAAGCACAGAAAAACCTGTCCTGGTATGGGGCTTTCAGCAAATTCGTGGTAGAATAGGATGTTTTACACCAGACCTTGATCCTTGGGAGAAACTCTCCCTGAAGCTGGCGGTCGTTTGCGGTATGTGGGACTGGGATGCTCTGCGTGCTGCAAACGGAGGGAGAGAGCGAGTTCCCGGCGCCGACAAGGTTATTGACTAAATTTCAGTTTTCTGTGAGGCCGCAAGGTTACTGGCTGAGAATTTCAGTTCGCTTAGGCCGGGAGGCTGAGCCACCTGTAAAAGAAAACCTAATCTGACAAAGGCCGAACACACTGGCTAAGACCAAGAGACCGACACCAGACAGTCAAGAGCGCAGGGGACGAGCGAGGGTGGGTGGGTGGAATACAAAGTTCTTAACAACACTCTTTATATA
>PPYF01544164.1_pt1 | contig 150919 bp, 121 predicted proteins | sample 1559871 | NCBI WGS metagenome assembly PPYF01 (sample SAMN08240021, study PRJNA423297) | Human gut metagenome, whole genome shotgun sequencing project. | reverse complement strand
CCTCGTAAATGTCTTGGCTATCTTTCCCCTCTCGAATTTTTGTCTAAAAAGTGTTGCACTTGACTTGACAATCTACCCTCTTTGAAAAGGGTGAATGGACATGGTCAAAGTGCATAGAGATGGCAAGAAAGTTCACAGACCCCGACAATGCTAAGTATGCATTTGACGGTTACGGACTTGACCACGCATTCATCGCTACAACAGGTAAGCCACTTATCGGTCTTGAGAGCGGCAAGCTCGTAAGCAACCTTAACGATGCTAATGTTGAAAAGTGCATGGATATGCTCCGCACATTTGATGATACGCAGGAACAGCTCCGTTACCCCAGAGAGATTGAAAACAACTGGGCACCCAGCTATCCCGAGTGGGTAAACGGTAACACTCTCTTCCTTGAAGACGGTACATGGAGATACGAGGAAACATGGAGACTGTATAAGAAAAAGCAGAAGTGGGATGATGATGAGATCAACTTCGTTCCTTTCCCCAAGATGGACGGTGCTGATACATATTATCAGGAAATGAAGCAGGATGCATTTATGTTCGTTTCAGGTTCTAAGAACGCTGACGGTTATAAAGCATGGATCTATGCTAACCTCTTGGCTTCCAAGGACGAAGAAGTAAAGAAGGCAGGCAGACAGCAGTCGATAGATGAGTTTGACTGGACAGACACACTGCTTGACAGACTTGATAAGCTGAAGGATCCCGAAACATTCTCAGCAGTATTCGAGTTCAAGAACGGTATCGGTGCTGATATAGCCGACAATAATACAGGTGAGAACCCTGTAGGTCACCTCACGTCAGACGTTGTAATGGGCGGTAGTTCATTTGCAACTGTTCGTGAAGAAAACAGAGGCGTTATCGAAGCAAGAATAAAGGAACTCAATGCTACTGTTTCCTAAGCTTTGAATAATCATTGCATAAAAAATTCCGACGGTATTTTGCCGTCGGAATTTTTGTATATTACAGCACACTTGAAAGGGTTAAATGCTGTCTTGTTATATATAGTTCTATAAGCCTTTTAAGGACTGCGCATTCCGAATAGATATCGTCCTCTCCGCTCTTGGCAAATACCTTTATCCGTGACAGACACATAGCTATCTCATTATCGCATTCGGTATCCTCAACAAAGATAGTATCCTGTGAAAGCCCTCGCCAGATATCCTCGGCATATGCCGCCATTTCGGCGGCTTTTTGTTTGTCATCGTTATCTATAGCCTGTGTTATCTCGTCTGCGGTAGTATATATTTCTTTAGCACGATTATCTGAATAGTTATATCCGAATATCGCAAACGCTACCATAGCCGCAACTATTACGGCACAAGTTACCATTCTTCCCATTACTGCTTCTCCTCGGGTCTGCATATTGACTTTGTGCCGCTTTCGTTGTCGGATTTAAGCACGGTGTAAACGCCTTTATCAACGCTGTCTGTAAGCAGAAATATATCCTTTATATCAAGTCCCATTTCCTTTATCATACTGCGCAGTTTCTTTTCGTCGCCGTTCCAGCGGCGCAGTCCGGGATAATTGATATCTCCGTCCTTGATAAGCAGGCAGGGAGGATCGCAATTCTGAACTTTTATATCCATATTGCCGTTTTCAACGTTTCTGTAACAGCTTTTCTGATAGAAGTTGATCTTGCCGGTGGTTTCAACTATAGCATACTGCACCTGTGAAATGTCAAATATCATGCACTCACGCATAGATTCCATCAGCTCGTCGACGCTGTAGCGCAGGTGCTTCATCACTCTGCGATCGATAATGCCGTTTGTTATGATTATCTGAGGTGTTCCCGTGACAAGACGGCGGAAGCGTGAGCTTTTCAGCATAATGAACGACATGAATACGTCAAGACAAACTATCATCAGTATCGGTATAACGCCGTATATCATCGGAACGGTCGAATCCTCAAGCGACAACGTGGCGATATTGGATATAAGTATTGTCGTTACAAGCTCGGAGGGCTGTAACTGAGCAAGCTGTTTTTTGCCCATAAGACGCAGGGCGAATACTATAAGAATATACAAAAGCACGGAACGGATAATTATTATCAGCATATTTTCCTCCATTGACGGAAAAGATAAGTTACAGATTGGCTACACAGCTATTATCTGCTGATTATCTTTCAATATGCGAGGAACTTAAATGAGCAATTCAAAAAAACTGCCTGATTTATCCGAAAAATCGGTAGAGAGTATAAACAGCGGCGACAGCAAGCTTGCCGCAAATCTTAATATCAACTGTTCTGAGGTAAGAAGGCTGATGAACAACAGCTCGGATCTTATAATTAAGTATTTTTCGTCCGACGGTCACAAGATGGCGGTTATCACCTGCGAGGGTATGATAGGAAAGGCGGAACTTGCAAATCTGATTTTCCGCCCGCTTGTATCCGCACCGCCGAAAATACAGGACGATAACGAATTTTTTACAAAGGTCTGCTCGGATATGCCGATTGCCGAAGAACAAAAGCAGGTGTACGATTATGACTCGCTGTGCCTTTATATAATGTCGGGGTTTGCCGTGCTTTTGTGCGATGGGGCAGGGTTTGGCATAGCGATAGGGATACAGGGCTTTGCACACCGAAGCGTAGACGAGCCTTCAACGCACATAAATCTGAGAGCGTCAAGAGAGGGCTTTATCGAGGTGGTGAGAACCAACGTTGCTATGGTAAGGCGGAGAATGAAATCCCCGACGCTGAAAACGATAATGATGACCGTAGGGGAACGCAGCAAGACCGATGTTTCGGTTTGCTATCTTACCGACAAGGCGGATATGAATATCGTAAACGCCGTGACGGATAAGCTGAAGAATATTCCGCTTAACACTATTGCAAGCGGTGAGTATTTACAGAGCTTTCTTGAAGATGATAATTCTGTCCTTTTTTCACAGATATATACAACGGAACGTCCGGATGTATTTGTATCAAAGCTGTACGAGGGCAGAGTGGGGATAATCGTGGACGGAACGCCGTTTGCACTTGTTCTTCCGTGTTTGTTTGCGGAGAACTTTGTAACGATGGACGATTATACGCACAAGCCGTACTTTTCGGCGTTTCTTCGTATCATACGTTTCTTTGCGTTTATTGCAGGGGCTGTTCTGCCGGGTCTTTATGTCGCACTGTGTAACTTCCATCCGGAAATGTTCCGTTCGGCACTCTTGCTGAATATTTATTCATCGGAGCAGACTACCGCCTATCCCGTATTCGGAGAGTGCCTTATAATGTATATCCTGTATGAGATAATGAGGGAGGCGGGGCTGAGGCTGCCGCAGAGCATAGGTCACGCAGTAAGCATAGTCGGAGGTCTTGTGATAGGAGAAATTTCGGTATCGGCGGGTCTTATGAGCGCACCTGTGGTGCTTATCATAGCGGCAACCGGATTATGCTCGTTTGCCGTACCGGATCTATACGACAGCTGTATGATACTGAGGCTGGTATTTATAGTCGCAGGAGGCACGTTCGGCTTGTTCGGAATCACAGCCGTCGGTGTTGTTATATTTTTCAGAATGTGTTCAAAAAACACATACGGAGTGCCGTATACCGCACCGTTTGCGCCTGTGACGCTGAAAAGCATTATCCGTGATACGTTTCGCAGGGAAAGCTGGAAGAAGCTGTCTGATACGGATATGACGGTACAGCAGTTATCGGGCAAGGCAAAGAGCGGTCACGGCGCAGAAAGGACGGGAGGCAATGAGCAGGATAAGTAACAGACAGCTTGTTATCACGTTTCTTGCCTGCAGGCTGTCGGCGGAAATGATGACTATGTCTGCCGAAACCGTATTATACGGACCGGATCGCTTCACGGCGATACTTCTTGCAAAAATTATTGCGGCACTGCTTTATATCCCTCTTATCCTTGTGACGCTGAGGTTCAAGGGGGATAGCCCTATAACCTGTGCTTTCAGAAGAAATAAGATCTTCGGGGCAGCTATGGGGGTTATTCTGGCTGTTACCCTGACGGCGACCGCCGTGCAGACGGTCATAAGCATACAGCATTATATAACCGATACGCTGTTGAATAACATTCTTACAATATCGGGTATTGCTGTGCTTGTCGCTGTGTCGGTATACGGTGCATTGAAGGGGCTTAGTGCGGTTACGAGAAGCTCTGTGTTTGCGGCGGCGGTATTCGGTCTGCTGATTTTTCTTATCGGAGTCACTATGTGGGACAAGGTCAATCCGGATTTCATATATCCCGCCTTTATTGAGGACGGGCGGTATTTTGTGAAATGTACACTTTCTGAGATAAGTATGAACAGCGAAATTCTGATTTTTGCGGTGATAACCGATGAAATACGCAGTAAACCGCATAAAACAGTGCTTTATTATCTGCCGCTCCTGCTTGTGATACTGGAATTTCTTAACCTGCTCTACAACCTTATATTAGGTCCTTATATGAGTAAAATCGAATACCCTCTGTATATTATCGCAGCTTTATCCGATATTGTAATATTCCGCAGGCTTGACGGAATAGACGCTATAGTGTGGCTGATGTGCGGAATTATTAAAACGGCGCTTATTATATATTGCGTAGGGCGGATATATTCTGTGTGCAGTAAGAGACCCGACACGAAAAAGGCGGTTGTGGTATACGGAGCGTTTATATTTATGCTGTGTATGGTGCTTGGCAGTGACAGAACGGTATACGAGCATTTCAGGAGCGTTATGTCTGGCGGAATACACATATTGCTCGGCGGTGTTGCAGTTCCGCTGACGGTGCTTGTCGCTGGCAGGAAAAAGCAGAGCGGAGGAGAAAAGAAATGAGAATGATAAGAGCGGTTGCTATAATGCTTACGCTTACGGTGACAATAACCCTTGTCGGCTGTGTCAGCTATGTTGACCTGTCCGACAGGGCGATAGTGCAGGCGATAGGGATAGACTATCTTCCTGACAAAAAGGTATATCGTATAAGTATGCAGTATTTCAATCAATCGAGCGAGGGCGGACAGAATCAGATAGACAAGACGCAGGACAATGTGCTGAAAAGCGTAGGGGAGGGCGAAAGCATATTTGAGGCGGCGAAAAACGCTTCGATGCTGACGGGAAAGGATCTTCTGCTGAGCGAAAACAGGCTGATAATCATCGGAAAAGAACTCAGAAAGTATAAGCTGTGCGATACGCTTGAATTCTTTGTGGGCAATTACCATTCGCATCCGCAGGCATATGTTGCCGCCGCAGAGGATACGGCAGAGGAACTGCTCGATATACGCTTCAAGGAAGGCTCGACCTCTTCGCAGAGATTGGCGAACCTTATACACAACGCATCGGTCGAAAGCAGGAACAAAAGCACATATCCCTATCAGGTGATGACTATGCTATGCACATCTACGGAGAGTGCATTTCTTCCGCTGCTCACAACGGCAACACTAAAGACAGATGTAACTATTCCGAAGGAAACAGGAGGCGGTAAGGGCAACGGAGGCGGAGAAGAACAGAGCGAGGACGGAGAAAAGACGATAATACTTGACGGCGGAGTGGTTTTCAAGGGTGGCAAAGAGCTTTGCAGAGTTGACGATGATGGGGCAATGGCTATATTCTTTATGAATGATATGCCCTCGGAATATTCGTTTACCGTGCCTTTGGGACAAAACGCAAAGCCGAGCGTTACGCTTATTGAAGTTACAAGGAGTATAAAAGCTACAGAATATAACGGTAAGGTGAAATTTGATGTGACATTCAGCGCATCGGGAAAGATAGGGTCGAAGGGCGGAATGAAGGAAGATGATAAAAAAGCCGCCGAAAAGGTAGGCGAGCCTGCCGAAAGGGAGCTGAAGCGGAAAATAGAAAGCTCGGTGATACCGATTGCAAAAAAGGGCTGTGATGTGTTCGGGCTTGAAAATACGCTAAGAAGGTGCTGTAACGGATTTTACAGAGAGAATAAGGACAGGGTAGGGGAAATAATAGCCGAAAGTGAAATTGAGGTCAATGTGAATATTGATATTTTTTCGCAGGGGATAGGCGGTGCGTGACGGGTGACAGAAAAACTCCCTCACTGTTTGTGAGGGAGCCGGACTGTATATCACTTACTTCAGGAGAAATCTTGTTAGTTAAATCAGAAGATCGCTACAACCGCACCGTTGTACTTTTCGTTGATGAAGTTCTTTACATCGTCTGACTTGAGAGCCTTTATAAGAGCCTGGATCTTGGGGAGGTTTTCGTTACCGCTCTTTACGGCTACAATGTTTGCGTAGGTCTGAGCCGCATCACCCGAAGCGTCTTCAACTGCGAGAGCCTTGCTTATGTCAAGACCTGCGGCAAGAGCATAGTTACCGTTGATAACAGCTAAAGAACCTGCATCGCTGTTTGCAAACTGAGCGGCAACCGTATCAGCCTGAACTGTTGTTATCTTGTAGCCGTGGTCATCCTTTATATCGAGCGTTGTAACACCGTCCTTGGCGTTTGCGCCCTCGGGAAGCTCGATAAGACCTTCCTGCTGTAAGAGAAGAAGCGCTCTTGTTTCGTTGCTGTCGTCGGCAGGGATCACGATTGAAGCACCTTCCTTGACATCTGCCAGCTTTTCAACGCCGTTGCCGTAAAGACCGAACGGCTCATAGTGAATGAGTGCGGCGGGAACTAAATCTGTGCCGTTCTTCTCGTTGTAGTTGTTGAGGTAGGGTGTGTGCTGGTGGTAGTTTGCGTCAAGCTCTCCGCTTGCAACTGCGTTGTTGGGCAGTACATAATCATCGTAAATTGTGATCTGAAGATCGTAGCCTTCCTTAGCGAGCTTATCCTTTACAAATTCGAGTATCTCGCCGTGGGGTGTAGCTGTTGCGCCTATCTTGATAACCTTATCATTATCCGCTGTGTTGTCTGCTGAGCTTTCAGCGGCGCTTGATATTGCAGAAGATGTATCTGCCGAAGAAGCATCGTTTGATAAAGCTGTTGAGCTTGTGCCGTTTGAGCTGCAAGCTGTAAGTGTTGCGCCTGCAAGAGCCGCCGTGAGTATCAGTGATAAAATCTTTTTCATGTCAATTCTCCGTTTCTGCGGTTTTACCGCCTGTCAATGTTGTATTTTGTTTATCTTTCTTTGTTCTGCACCGTTAGTTTACGGGTTTTATCTCTTTATATACAACATCGGCACATTCGTCCGAAACGGAAATTCTGTCTTAAGAGCTTTATGAAAAGCAGTGACATATTATATCTCTCCTTACTTGTTTATACGTTTGTCTGCCTTGCGTGCTATCAGCATGCCAAGCTCCTGAATAAGCTGTACTATGATAACCGTTAGCAGAACGCATATCCACACAATATCGTTATTGAAACGCTGATAACCGAATGAAATAGCTATCATACCCAGTCCGCCGCCGCCGATCGTTCCTGCCATTGCCGAGTAACCGAGAATGGTTACAAGGGAAATGACTGCGCCGACCATGAGTGCGGGCTTTGCTTCGGGGATAAGCACCTTGTATATTATTTTGAATGTTGAGCTGCCCATTGCCTGAGCCGCTTCAATAACGCCTTTGTCAACCTCTTTGAAAGAGGATTCTGTCATTCTTGCCACATAAGGTATAGCCGCTATAACGAGCATTACTATCATCGCCTTATTGCCAAGACTTGTTCCGACAATAACCTTTGCCGCCGGTAAGCAGGCAACCATCAGAATGATGAACGGGATACTGCGGAAGATGTTTACTAAAATACCGATTATTTTGTTTAGCCACGGGATAGGGTGGATTCCGTCCTTATCCGTCACTGTAAGCAGTACGCCTATCGGAAGTCCGAAAACGTAAGCTATGAACGAAGAGATGAACGTTAAGTATATCGTTTCCCATATACCCTGTAAAAGTACGCCTTTATCCCACAGCTGTATAAGATCGTCTGACATTTTTCTTCCCCCTTACACCTGTGAATAGGTAACGCTGTTGGCTTTAAGATATGCTGTTATCTTTTCTGTCGATGCATCGTCATCGGGTAGCTGTACCAGAATCTGACCGTATGCCTTGCCGTCAATGTCCTTTGTATCTGCGTGAAGGATATTGACGGGAGTGTTGCATTTTAATATCATATCGGATAACAGCGACTTTGAAGAATTTTCACCGTTGTAGATAATTCTTATCTTCTTTCCGTGTTCGCTTGTTACCGGAAGTTCGCCTTGCGGCATGATAAGCTTTCTTGCTATATCGGACTTCGGATTTGCGAATACCGTTCTTACATCGCCTATCTCTGCGACCGTGCTGTTATCAAGCACTGCGACCCTGTCGCATATACTGTCTATTACCTTCATCTCGTGAGTTATCACTATTATCGTAACTCCGAGCGTGCGGTTGATTTTTTTAAGAAGCTCAAGCACCGACCTTGTTGTGTCGGGGTCAAGTGCGCTTGTTGCCTCGTCGCACAGAAGATAGTGCGTTTTGGCGGCGAGCGCTCTTGCTATTGCTACTCTCTGCTTCTGTCCTCCCGAAAGCTGTGACGGATACGCCTTGGCTTTATCGGAAAGTCCTACAAGCTCGAGCAGGCTTTCGGCTCTTTTTACAGCGTCGGATTTTTTCATGCCTGCGATCTCAAGCGGATAGCAGATGTTCTTGATTACGTTTCGCTGTGCGAGAAGATTAAAGCCCTGAAACACCATTCCTATATTCTGCCGTGTTTTTAAAAGCTCCTTGTTACTGAGCTTGCCCAGTTCCTTGCCGTCTATTATTACCTGTCCCGATGTCGGGCGTTCAAGGTAATTTATACAGCGGACGAGTGTGCTTTTGCCGGCTCCCGAAAGTCCGATGATGCCGAATATCTCTCCGTCGTTTATTGTTATATTGATGTCTTTTATCGCAGTAACGCTGCCTTTTGAGGTGCGGTACGTCTTTTCAAGGTTTTTAAGCTCTATCATATATCCTCCCATAAAAATAACGGACGTTTATTTTACGTCCGTGCGCTTGAATATCCGACAGGCTCAGACTTTCTTTCGGGACAGACGTATTATATTGTTTGCACACATTCGCATTTTATTGTTTGCGGTTGCCGTTTTCATTTTGTCAGCCCCTTTCGTTTTCGTTGTTATGAGTATAACACACTAAACCTATGTTGTCAATAGGTTTAGTGGATTTAGCTTGTCGAAAATAATCACACAATCCTTATCACTTTTGTAGGTTTTGCATAAAAACAGAAGCCGGTCACGCATAAAAAGAAAATTAATTTAAAATAAATTCCAATAAACGTTGACATTTCCATATCAATATGCTATAATTGAGTAAACTCAAGACTAAACTATTGATTATAATACTGAGGCTGATAAGGAAGATACGAATTGAAGGGATTACAGCCAAAGGGCATAGCAAGACGGAATAAGATGCTGCTAGCGGCTATTCAGTTATTTTTAGAGCAGGGCTACGAAAAGACGACTACTGCACAGATAGCAAGGGCGGCAGGGATGTCGCCGACATCGTTCTTTGCGGCATTTGAAAATAAGGAAGCGTTGCTTCTGACGCTGACGCAGATCATGTTTGAAAATCAGTTTGCAAAGGCGAGGGCGTTTGCAAAGGATATGGAGCCGCTTATGGTGTACTGTCTTGAAACGTCATTGCAGATATATATAACCGAGCTGTCCGAGCCGCTGAGGGAGATATATGTAATGGCGTATACCTTGCCAAGCACTACGGAATACATTTTAAAAAGTACAGCCGTACAGATAAAGGCTATATTCTCGCCGTTTATGCCGGATGCGGAGGATAAGGATTTCTACGAGATGGATATAGCGTCGGGAAGTATAATGCGTGGCTTTATGGCGAGGAGGTGCGATATGTACTTCACGGCGCCAAAGAAGATAAGCCGTTTTCTTGAGTGCTGTCTTAAGCTGTATGATGTGCCTAAGGAAAAACGTGCGAGCCTTATAGAAGCGGTACTTGCGTTTGATCTGCACTCGGTAGCAAAAAGACTTATAGATGAGATAATCGCAAAAGCGGAAACAGGGCTTGAAAAAGCAATCGAAAGTTCAATAAACGAAAAAAACGAAAACGGATAATTACGGAGGTGGGTTATGTTCAGAAAGATGAAAACAAGGAAAAGGCTGGCGGCGTTAATAACGCTTATCACGCTGTTTGCGTTTTCAAGTGTGATGACGGTTATGACGGCGGCACAGGAAGCGTCGCTTGTATCCGCAACACTTACTACGGACAAGGAGAGCTATGACGAGGGGGAAAATGTCGGTATAACTCTTAACGTCACAAACGGTAATGTTTATGAAATCGACAAGGTAAAGTCGGTAATATCATTGCCCACAGGACTGACCCTTAAGAACGGCAGTCTTTTACAAACGGAGAATATACACTTGCGGCGGGAGAGAGCAGGTCAAATGAGATAACGGCTTATATAGAGAAAGCCTCAAAGCCCGGCGATACTACCGACCCTGTAAATCCCGGCGATACTACTGACCCTGTAAATCCCGTCAATCCCGAAACGGACGGTTCTCTGTGTCCGCTGTGGCTGGCACTGAGTATTTTATCGGGTGGAACGCTTGCGGTTCTCGGCATTAAAAAGAAGTGCGGCAAGAAGATATTGTCGCTGTTCTTATGCGTTGTGATCTCGCTGACAGCGCTTCCGACAGACGTATTTGCAGACGAGGTCGTATTGCCGAATGCAAGCGGAAGTGTTACGGCAAGTAAGGACATAACCGTAAACGGTGCTAAAAAGACGATAACCGCAGAGGTTACATATAACGAGAATATGCCTGCAGAAGAAGAGGTCACAGTGACCTTTGATGCGGGTGACGGTACACCGGTAGCCCCGATAACCTTAAAGAAGGGCGAAACGATAAGCAGACTTCCCGAATCATTCGGTGCGGGCAAGGCATTTATGGGTTGGTTTACCGATACGGCATTCACGACCGAATTTTTCACCAATACTCCGGTAAACGAGGATATGACCTTGTATGCCTCGTTTGTAGAATCTGCCGATGATTTCCGATCAGGCGTGAGAACCACTTACTATGTGGAGGACTGTGCGGAATATCAGCCGATCACGCTTATATGTGACGAAGAAATAACGGCAGATAATGTATGGGAGTACATCACCTTATTTGCGTATACGGGTGATACTCCGGAAAATTTCGTTGTAACATCAAACGAGAAAGATGAATATACACTCGTTCCCGAAACCGCATACACAGCCGGCTGTATGTACCGTATGACAGCAGGCGAGGGAGTTACATTCAAGGGTCTTGACGATACGGTAAACGAGTATACATTCAAGATATTCAAGGAAGAATCGAACATAGTTGAGGTCAAGGACAATATCAAGTATCTCGACAAAGCCAAGCTGTTCGCTACGGATAAAACCGATGAGTATATGGTTCAGGCGGATTATTTTGAAGAAAATTCTCTTGCTGTGGGCGATGTGCTTTGCATTGACAACGGCACGAAGAATTTTACCGAAGACTGCCTGTTTGTAAAAATTACAGATACAATAAAGGACGGAAACATTTACTACATTCAGACAGCCGATTGCGAAGCGGAAGATGTTTATGACAATGTTGATGTTTATTTTGTCGAGCCTGCAAAAAACAAGTTCCTTGAGGAGCAGATCGACACCGAGGCGATAGCGGAAGAAGTAAAGAACAGCGAGGGCGTACAGCAGCTGAACCTTGTGCTTGCGGCACTGCTTGCCGAGGATGAAACCGTAAACGAGATAATGGAGGGCGAGCCGCTTGTTACCGATACAGTAACCGCCACTGCTTATGCCGCTTCGGACGATGACAGATTAAAGGATTTCTCGGACTATTCACGTCCTAAAGAGGATACGCTCAAGAGCATCGCCGCAAGTCTTGCTATCGGTCTTTCCGTATCCGTAAAGGTCGGTGAAGCAGAAAATGATAACTTTACTACTATTAATCCGGATTACTGGTCGGTCATTACATTCGAACTGAATTATAAGACTACCATTAAGAAAAAACTCAAGGTAGATGCAACATTTACAGTAAGCGAATATCTTAATGTTTCATTCCAGGGCTATAATTCATTTGAATTCAAGTGGTTTGAGCTGCCTGAACTTGAATTCAACTATGCGGCTAATATCTATACGCAGACGGATATTGAACTTAAAGTTCTTGTCTGCTCGGTAGGCGCAAACAGCTACAGGAATATCACGAGCGAAGTCGCAAAGATGCTCGGCAGTGATGAGAAGAACGATACCGCAGGTCTTGTAAAGGATGTCAAGGATATGCTTAACAAGAAGGGCGGAGAGATAGAAATATGCAGAATACCGTTCTTCACGGCATTTAAACCGCTGTCGCTGTTCCAGCTTAACTTTGAACTTAGCCTTGTTGTAAAGATGAGCTTTGCGGGCGGTATAGGAAGTAAGTTCTCTATACTCGACGCAACGCAGGTAGGTACACACGGCAACTCAAAGGATAAAGAGTTCAGTATGTACAAAAACAAGCTTATCGAGGGCGACAGGTACAGCTTTGATCTTACGGTATTCGGATATGTCGGTGTCAAGATGGGCGTATCCGGACAGCTTACCGTATCGTTCACAGGACTCAGACGACTGGGCGAGGTCGGCGTTGAGGTTCAGGTAGGCGCATATCTCGATATATACGGTCTGGCAAAATATCACGTCGTCAAACCGGATCACCGATACAGTACGGTATACCGGACGCTGACGGGCGGATTCTATCTTGAAGCGGGAATTTATCTCGAAGTAAATCTTGTCGCAGAATCAAAGGTATTCAAATTGCGGCTTGAAGCACCGCTGATACCCGAAATCAAGTGGCCGCTGTTCTCAATGGGCGATAAAGACCTTGTTATATGGCTTAACGACGTGACAACTCCGATATTATTCAGTTCAAACGGCACTTACTGGGGAGAGGTCAATGTGAATGATCTACCCGCAGTGTCCGCACAGACGCTTGATATTACAACAGGCGTGATAAATTACAATGCGTCTGTACCGTGGAGCAAGCTGTCGATGAATGTTTCGGGCGAAGGCTTCAGAATGCTCTATGACAGGAGAGGCAAATTTATCCGTTACGAGCAGTCATACACCATGTCCGGCTTCTACAAGAACAGTACAGCCGAAGGCGTCGGTCAGATACACTATACAGGCACGTCACTTCAGTTCACAAAGACCGCAGACCCCGAAATGAGCCTTACAAAGTCGGTAAAGGTCATCTGGTACGATGAGTCGAGAGTTAAGGAAGAGGACGTAGGCAAGATATTCACTGTCAATTTCTACAGAGAGGTTGACGGAGTTAAAACTCTTGTTGAAACAAGAAAAGTACCTGCGGGTAGTCTTGCAGGCTCTTACAACACAAATAACGCTCCGGACAGCTGGAAGTACATTGACTGCAAGTGGAAGGATAAAGAGCCGTACTTCATAGCCGTTGACCACGATAACTACGAAATAGTATACACCGCAACAAGAGCGCAGGCTCTTACGGAAATAGAGTATTACGACACCGTAAACAAAGAATGGGTAGTCGAACTTTGGGCGGTAAATGCCGGCGATGTTCCTGAAGTTCCCGATAACTCAAGTGACGAGTATATGAAGCTGACCTCATGGCACGCAACATACGGAGTACCGTTCGGTTTTGAAAAGATGTATAAGTATGCCGGAGATAAGCTCAGAGCGATAGACTCCGGATGCCGCAAGGATTACTATACAAGCGGTCAGCCGACAGACAAACCGCTTTACAAGGTTACGGGCAACACCCAAAGAGCGGCTTCCGAAAACTTCTATTTCAATCATCACAGCGACTATCAGAAGGTTGCACTTCACTTCAGTGCAAATTACGACAGAGCGCTGATGAATGTAACGTACAATTATTATGATTATAACGGCAATAAGAAGTCTACAACCGTAAAGACACCTTACGGCACAAGACCGGAATTTTTCCTTTCAAGCTGGCCTTACGGTAAGAAATTCATAGGCTACAGTCCTGACGGCGGCAAAACCGTATACGATGCTGATACCGTATATAATGAGCAATTGCCTTATGTATATGAGGATACCGTATATGATGCGGTTTACGAAGCCGGAATATTCGATGTTGAGATACAGTATTATGATGATGTTGCCCGTGAATTCAAGACATATAAGACGCTGAAAATAGAGGGCGGCTCAAAGGTACCTCAGTCGGTATTTGACGAGGCTTGGAGCAAACTCAACCGGCAGGAAGGCACAACAATACAGTTCATCGACTGGAGCGATGTATACCTGAGTGAAGAATACGGTGATGCGTACCTCAACGAGTTTATACCCGATAAGACGCTCATTTACAAGAGTATTATACTCCGTCCGAGATTCAAACGTAATGTTACAATTAAGCTGGACGCAGGTGACGGCAGGCTGATATTTGAAGAAAGCAAAGAGTTCAAGAGCTACAGTCAGGATAAATACGAGGTAGAAATTTCACGTTGGGCAACTAAGGATGCCGATAAGTACAACGATTATCAGCCTACAGGCTGGAAGGACAGCACTACAGGCGAGATATACGCCTTAGGTCAGACGGTTAAGCTCGATTATTCGACAACGCTGACAGCGATCTATCAAACTACGCCCAAGACTTATACGGTAAATGTATCCACACCGCACGGTGTACTTCTGAACGGAGAAAAGACCGATACGTTCAGCGGCGGATATGATGATTATCTCGCATTTGTTGATAAGTACAACAATTATACGCCTGCCGATGTTGAGGGCGAGGGATATACTCTCGTGTTCAAGGGCTCATCAAGCAAAGCGTCCGAGGACGGTCTGACGCTTGATATAGTCTTCGGCAACTGGCAGAAGAATGTTCACAAGCACACATTAAAGCTGGACGTAAACGGCGGTAAGCTGACAGGAAGCGATGAACGCACGGCGGATTACGGTACAGAAATTAAGCTGTCCGATATGGCTGAAGCGTCAAAGACGGACGACCTGAGAGATTATATCTTCGGCGGCTGGAAGGACGAGGACGGAAATATCTACGGCGCAGATGATATAATAACGCTGACAAAGGATACAACATTGACGGCGGTATGGAAAAACGGCGCATACAAGGAATACACGATAACCTTTGTCCTCGATAGTAAGACGATAAAAAGAGTGACTTATCACTATGGCGATGTACTTCCCGTATTTGACGCACCAGAAGAAGCTGACGGATATATCTTCGGCGGCTGGTCGTGGTTCGGCACTGATGGCGAATTATCCGGACAGCCCGACACGATGCCTGCGTCAACGCTTACTGCAATAGGTACGACCACAAAGTGCTATATATCTTATGAATTTGACGGTACGGTATACGGCACAAAGGAGGTCGGCAAGATAGGCGATACGATAACCCTTATCGCAAAGCCGACAAAGTATTATTACGATGTGACCGAATGGACGGCAGACGGTATCACTGTAACAGACGGCAAGTTTGTAATGCCTGCTCGTAATGTTACATTCAAGGCGACCTCATCACCCAAGTTCTATAATGTCAATATGACGGTTGACGGAAGCGCAAGCTCCGACAGCCCGATGAAAGCACAGTATATGAGTACGGTAACGCTCCCCGAACCTCCCGAAAAGAGCGGCTATACTTACTACTGGAAGTCCGATGATGTTGATATTTATGAGGAAAACGGCGAATACAAATTTACGATGCCTCATAATGATGTAAGCGTTGAGTGCGTTTACACAACGGCTACTTACAACGTCTACTATATGATAGACGGCGAAGCTACGCCGTATATGACTATCACCGATGTCCCTGTAGGCAAGGAAATGTTCGCTTATATCGACCTGCCACGCAAGGAAGGCTATCTGTTCAACGAAACGTGGATATGCACGGACGCTTCTCTTGTTAATAAGGAAGGCAAGTACACAATGCCCGACAGAGATGTTTACTTCTGTGGAAGATTCGCCAAGAACGACGACACTATGATTATACTCAGCGCAGAGGTGTATGTTGACGGCAATCCGGAAACGCATTATACCCTTTATACGAACAGAGGTGAAACCGTAGCACTCCCCGATATATTTATGGACGGATATACAAAGTCATACGAAAGCGACACGCTGACAGTCACAAACGGAAATGTTACAATTCCGACAAGCGACGATGTCTTTGAGGTATTGCTCAGGATAAATTTCACCAAGAACTGATAACCGACAAATAACAGACAGATAAGCGAAAGACAGCCCCGATCAAAATGATCGGGGCTGTCAAACTATCGATAAATACTTAAATCCGCCTGAAATTCTTGCTCTGTCGGTTTTATATCTTTGTAGCGTCAACTGTTAGTGCTGTTGCATCTGTGTATGCTCAATATGCATACAAGCGACCGAACAAACTCGATGCGGGACGTAAAGACGGGGCTTACATTATATAAAGTCGGAATCATTTTATATAGGGGAGCATGATTTTCTTAAGCTCGTCAATAGTTTCTTTCTTCTGATTCGTGCTGTAGCTTGTATCGGAAGAAAACAGCAGGTCCACAATGGCTTTTACAAGATCGGTTGAGCTGATGTTATCGATTGTAAGCACCGGAGCCGCGTTCTTATCTATCATTTCGGTTCTGAAAAGAGAATGGTTGTAAATCATATCGTCAATGATTTTTCCTATATTTTTCTCTTTTTTGAGTTCTGTGTTCAGTCTGAGCGACTCTCTGCTGAAAGCAGACATAGTTCTTGCAGGCGAAGAAAGCTCCGTTTCCGATGTCAGGACAAGCGTTACGCTGGATTCGTTGATTGCGTAAACACTGAATTTCTTACCGTCTTTTCTGAATGTGATACCTGCATTGCACTTATCGACCGCAGTGCTGAAAATATGGTATTGCTTTTCTATCTCAGCCAGATTAATATTACAACTGCGATTTGCAGGAAATGATTTAAACATATACGTTGTCATAACAATATCCCTCTCTTGTTCCGACGCTGATTTTATTCTAATTATAACGTTTTTTTTGGTTTATGTCAATTAATAATATTTTTATGCTATTCATAAAAATCTCGCTTGACATTTGAACGCTACTGTGCTATAATTCGGTTAAAGTGTTATGTGTGTGATATGTCATAATCGTTTCATTTTAAATGGAGGTTAACTACTATGTATAAAGAAGAAGCAATAGAACTCTTCACCGAGTATTTCGAGGATTTCAATGTCCGCTACAGATGGATTTCCACACCGGCAGATGTAAATTACGAAGAACTTTCTTTTGTTACAAACGGTATGAAAAATAGTCCGGGCGAGTTCGATGAAACGACCATCGACTTCGGTAGAAGCAGTATATCGGCTCGGTCCTACTACAACATAATGGGGGAAATAATTGTCTCATTAAATCCCGATCGGTTTTCTGATTTGCTCCGGCTAATAAACTTCATAAATCAAGAAATAGACCATTTAACTGTAAAATCATATATCAACGGTTTCGAAGAAGAACCTCAGGAAGCAATATTTTCTCCGGTCATGGCAGTTGACGACAATTTCAACATAAAATACTCACTCCTAGTAATGAATCATACGCTGGAACACTTCCCAACTGAAACGATTCAGATGATCGTCAGACTCATTCCGCTGTATCTGGATGCCCTGGCTCCGGCTATATTCAGTGTTATTACCGGTAAAATGAGCCTAAAGGCAGCAATGAAAAAAGTAGAGCAGGTAAATAAACGAGGTATATGCGTATATGACGCACCACCGACCGACAAGGAGAACGATGAGGAGGACGATGAATGATAAAGTTTGAAAAACAGATTTTTGATCAAGCTGAGGCTATCCGACTGACAGATATAATTAACTGAATATAGCAGAAATGACCTCTGTTTCAAATAACGGGGGTCATTTTGACAGTCTGAGCGAATGAAATTTTTAGCCGTTTTTAATTATTCTTCTTGACAAATACCCTAAGGGGGTATATAATAAAAATACCCCATGAGGGTATATTGAAGCTACAGCAAAAATTCAGAGGTAAAGCTATGAGTGAAAATAAAACAACAGTAAAAAAAGTCTGTCCGTGCTGTCAGAAGCATACCGTAAGGGACGAAAAGCACAGAAAAGCGCTTCTCAACCGCCTAAAACGCATAGAGGGACAGGTGCGCGGTATCGAGGCTATGATCGAAAATGACGCATATTGCAACGATGTGCTTATCCAGTCTGCCGCTGTCAATGCCGCAATGAACGCTTTCAATAAAGAACTTCTTGCAAGCCATATCAGAGGTTGTGTTGCAAGAGATATAAGAGAGGGCAGGGACGAGGTTATAGACGAGCTTGTCGCAACTCTGCAAAAGCTGATGAAATAACGTCAGACGGACATAATAGATAGAAAACAAAGCAAAAGAAAAGAGGTAATCGGAAATATGGAACAGTATGATGTTACAGGCATGAGCTGTGCCGCCTGTAGCGCAAGAGTAGAAAAAGCGGTAACGAAGGTAAAAGGCGTTACTTCCTGTTCGGTCAGCCTGCTGACAAATTCAATGGGCGTTGAGGGTACAGCGTCACCGCAGGATATAATTGCCGCCGTCGAAAAGGCGGGTTACGGTGCCAAGCTTAAAGGCGCAGGAGCAAAGAAAACCAATACCGACGCCGATTCACTCCGTGATACGGAAACGCCGAAGCTCAGGAAAAGACTTATAGCATCGGTTATATTCCTTGTAATTCTTATGTACTTCTCAATGGGACATATGATGTGGGGATTTCCGCTTCCGTCCTGGTTTGACGGAAATCATGTGGCTATGGGACTTGTACAGCTGCTTCTAAGCGCAATTATAATGGTTATAAACAACAAGTTCTTTGTAAACGGCTTCAAGGGATTTATCAACCGTTCGCCGAATATGGATACGCTCGTTGCGCTCGGTTCGGGTGCGTCATTCGTATGGAGTGTTTACGCGCTGTTTATGATGACGGACGCACAGCTTCACCAAAATGCAGACGCTGTTATGATGTACATGGACGAGTTCTATTTTGAATCGGCGGCTATGATACTTACGCTTATCACGGTCGGTAAGATGCTTGAAGCCCGTTCAAAGGGTAAAACCACCGACGCACTCAAAGGTCTTATGAAGCTTGCGCCCAAAACAGCAAACGTAATAAGAAACGGCACAGAGCAGACAATTCCTGCCGAAGAAGTTGTAAAAGACGATATTTTCGTTGTACGTCCGGGTGAAAGCATACCTGTTGATGCAGTAGTAACAGACGGCGAAAGCACGGTCAACGAATCCGCACTGACAGGCGAAAGCATACCAGTAGATAAGACGGTCGGTGATAATGTTTCGGCGGCTACCATAAATCAGACGGGCTTTATCACCTGCAGGGCTACCCGTGTAGGCGAGGACACCACATTGTCGCAGATCATAAAAATGGTGAGCGATGCGGCGGCAACCAAAGCGCCTATCGCAAAGATTGCCGACAAGGTATCGGGTATATTTGTACCGACCGTTATTGCAATTGCCGTTGTCACTACGATAGTGTGGCTGTTACTCGGTCAGGATTTTGCATACGCTCTTGCAAGAGGTATTTCGGTGCTTGTGATAAGCTGTCCTTGTGCACTCGGACTTGCAACTCCCGTTGCGATAATGGTCGGAAACGGTGTGGGTGCAAAGAACGGTATTCTTTTCAAGACTGCCGTTTCGCTTGAACAGGCAGGCAAGACGCAGATAGTTGCACTTGATAAGACGGGTACTATTACTAAAGGTGAGCCGCAGGTTACGGATATAATATCTGCCGATGGTGTGTCGGAAAGCGAGCTTTTAAGCCTTGCGGTATCGCTTGAAGCCAAGAGCGAGCATCCGCTTGCAAAGGCAATAAACGATTACGGTGCGCAACACGCAGTTACCGCACGGAATGTTGATAGCTTCAATGCGCTCAGCGGTAACGGACTTACGGCGACTATTGATAACGATACGCTTTACGGAGGAAGTCTTAAGTTCATCGGCGAAAAGGTTGCAGTAAGCGATAAAATAAAGTCGGAGGCTGACAGGCTTTCAAACGAGGGTAAGACGCCCCTGCTGTTCAGTAAAAACGACAAGGCTCTGGGTATGATCGCAGTTGCGGATACGATAAAGGAGGATAGCCCGGACGCAATAAAGCAGCTGAGAAATATGGGTATAAAGGTCGTTATGCTGACGGGCGACAACGAGCGTACCGCAAAGGCTATCGGTGAAAAGGCAGGCGTTGACGAGGTCATAGCAGGTGTTCTCCCCGACGGCAAGGAAGCGGTTATCCGCTCGCTTAAAGCTCAGGGTAAGGTTACAATGGTCGGTGACGGTATAAACGATGCTCCTGCGCTGACTGCCGCAGATACAGGCATCGCTATAGGCGCAGGAACAGACGTTGCAATAGACGCCGCCGATGTTGTGCTGATGAAGAGCAGGCTTACAGATGTTCCGGCGGCAATAAGGCTTTCCCGCTCGTCACTGCGTAATATACACGAAAATCTTTTCTGGGCGTTCATCTATAACGTTATCGGCATTCCGCTTGCCGCAGGCGTATTTATTCCGCTCGGACTTACGCTGAACCCGATGTTCGGTGCGGCGGCAATGAGCCTTTCAAGCTTCTGCGTCGTATCGAATGCGTTAAGGCTCAATTTCTGTAAGCTTTACAGCACAAAGCACGACAGAAAAGCAAAGCCGATGAATAATATTGCAATACAGCCGTCTGACACGGCGAAAATAACAAAGACGATAAAAATAAAGGGTATGATGTGCGAAAAATGCGAGCATCATGTAAAGACTGCACTTGAGGCTATTCCGCAGGTGGTAAGCGCTGCAGCTAGCCATACAGACGGTATCGCCACTGCAATACTTTCGGGAGAGGTTCCCGACAAACAGCTTAAAAAAGCCGTTGAAAACAGCGGCTATAAAGTAATTTCAATAAAGTAACGGAGGAATTTACAATGGTAAAGACAACACTTAAAATCGACGGAATGATGTGTGGAATGTGCGAATCACACGTCAATGACGCTATCAGAAATGCTTTTTCCGTAAAGAAGGTCACTTCTTCACATTCAAAGGGCGAAACCGTGATAATAAGCGAGGAGGCGCTTTCCGCAGATAAGATCAGAGAGGTTATGCAGCCAACGGGCTACGAACTTAAAGATATTACAAGCGAGCCTTACGAGAAAAAGGGGTTTTTCGGCAGAAAGTAAGACGGAAACATAAAAATTATGTGCCACAGCATCTCACTGTGGCACATTTTTTATATGTATTTTACACAAAAAAACGAAAAACTCTTGCTTATTGAAAAGAAATGCACTATAATATTAACGATAGCGCAAAAGCGCACACTAAAACAGAAAGAATTTTAAAAAAGAGGTATTTTTATGAAGATCAAAAGAATAATTGCAGGCATTCTCGTTGCCGCTACCTGCGGCCTTGCTATGGCAGGCTGTCAGTCAAACACAACAGGCGGCAAACTCATTATGGCTACAGAGCCCGGTTTCGCTCCTTATGAATATATGAGCGGTAACGATGTTGTAGGTATCGACGTTGATATTGCAAATGAAGTTGCAAAGGAACTCGGCATGGAGCTTGAGATACAGACAATGGACTTTGACGGTGCACTTTTAGCCGTACAGCAGGGCAAGGTTGACTTTGCAGCAGCAGGTATCTCGGTTACTCCCGAGCGTCAGGAGGCTATGGACTTCTCAATCGAATACGCTAAGTCAAAGCAGGTTATCGTTGTACTCAAGGGTGCAAACAGAGTGAAGAGCGCCGATGATCTCGGCGGTGATACAAAGATTGCTGTTCAGATGTCAACAGTTGCCGATACATATGTAACAGACGATCTTAAGAAGGAGCCCTCACGTTATACAAAGTACGTTCAGGCGGCAGAAGACTTAAAGAGTGACAAGGTTGACTGCATCGTTATGGACGAGCTTCCCGCAAAGGAAATGGTAAAGGGTAATGACAACCTTGAAATTCTTGACGGCGAGGTATTCACAGACAAGTACGCTTTCGCTTTCAAGAAGGGTAACACAGAGCTTGAAGAAAAGGTAAACAAGGTTCTTCAGAAGCTGATTGACGAGGGCAAGGTTGACGAGTTCACACTCAAGCACACAACAGGTGCAGATGCCGACGCTGACAGCAAGGCTGAATAATTCTGCTGACTGATAAAACTACCGGGCGGTGAAATGCCGCCCGTATTTTTTGAAAGGCATAAGACGGAGGAATTAAGAATTGGACTTCTTTCTTGGTATATGGGATGCCATTGACAAGGCGCTTATAAGAGAAAACCGTTATGAATTCTATTTAAGCGGTATCGGAAACACACTGCTCATATCGCTGTTTGCGGTTATTCTCGGTTTTCTTATCGGCGCTTTCGTGGCAGTAGTAAAGCAGTTATGCGCAGGCAGGAGAGGTATCGGCTGGATAGCTAAGATATGCGACCTGTATGTATTCGTAATAAGAGGTACGCCCGTACTTGTACAGCTGTTGCTCATAAACGCAGTTCTGTTCAACTACAGAGGTGCAAACGCAATAGTAGCCGCAGTTTTGTGCTTCGGTATAAATTCGGGTGCTTATGTTGCGGAGATTGTCCGTGCAGGTATCGAGTCTATCGACAAGGGTCAGACAGAGGCAGGAAGATCGCTGGGTCTCGGCGCAGGTCAGACAATGTGGCTTATCGTGCTTCCGCAGGCTATAAAGAACATACTTCCCGCACTCGGCAACGAATTTATCGTACTGGTAAAGGAAACCTCGATAGCAGGCTACATTGCGGTAACGGATATTACCAAAGCGGCACAGTATGTAGGCTCAAAGACGTATGACCTTATTACCCCGCTTCTCATTGCGGCGGCATTCTATCTGATACTGGTATTTATTCTGACAAAACTCCAGAAACTGCTTGAGAGGAGGCTTGGCAAGAGTGATAGACGTTAAGGATCTCAGTAAATCGTTTGGTAATCTCCACGTCCTCAACGGGATAAACGAGCATATCTACAAAGGCGAAAAGGTAGTTATCATAGGACCTTCCGGTTCGGGTAAAAGTACGTTCCTGCGTTGCCTTAACCTTATGGAAAAGCCGACAAGCGGAAGCATCTGCGTTGAGGGCGAATATATCACCGACCGCAAGGCTAACGTAAACCTTATAAGAAGAAAGATGGGCATGGTGTTCCAGCACTTCAATCTGTTCCCCCATCTGACGATAAAGAAAAACATAACCTTAGCCCCCGTTAAGCTCGGCCTTATGACAAAGGAAGAGGCTGACGCAGAGGCAATGCGGCTTTTAGAGCGTGTTGGTCTTGCAGACAAGGCTGACGCTTATCCTCCGCAGTTATCGGGCGGTCAGAAGCAGAGAATCGCTATCGTCCGTGCGCTTGCCATGAAGCCCGATGTTATGCTTTTCGACGAGCCGACCTCGGCACTCGATCCCGAAATGGTAGGAGAGGTTCTCGATCTTATGAAACAGCTTGCCGACGACGGTATGACAATGGTTGTCGTAACTCACGAAATGGGATTTGCCCGTGAGGTTGCGTCAAGAGTAATGTTTATGTCGGACGGACAGATAGTTGAACAGGGTCCTCCCGATGAATTCTTCGCAAACCCCAAAAATCCAAGACTTAAGGACTTTTTATCAAAGGTGCTTTAAAATGAAACAAACCCGACAGGTACGATTTAATAAACGTATCTGCCGGGTTTTATATTTCTTTATAATAGATCGGGTTATCGGTAAGCCCGAGGATATAATCCACGTTAGTCCTATAATATTCCGCAAGCTTTATCAGTATTGCTGTAGGAATATCATTTTCGCCTGTTTCGTATTTTGAATAGCCCGTCTGCGACATACCGAGCATCTTTGCGACCGTTGTTTGATTGAGATCGGAATCTTCACGGAGATTTCTTATTCTGCTGTACATTTTTATCAGCGCCTTTCACTTTTTATAACTAAATTATAAACTTTTAGTGTGAAGGTCTTGACTTTTAACCTGAAACAGATTAGAATTAAACTATCGGATATATGATTTTCTGAGCATTAAAAATTAAAGGGGTTAAAAATATGGCAATGATAAAGTGTGCCGAGTGCGGCAAAGAATTTTCCGACAGAGCGAATGCTTGTCCGAACTGCGGCTGTCCTATCGAATATCAGGCTGAAAAAAGTATAGGCGGAGAATATCACGCAGCAGATAAACTCGCTCCGTCAGTGATTGTTGAGCATCTGACAATCGCAAAGGAACTGGAGAGTGAGAGGTATACTCTGCTTTGTGCGGTTGATAAATTGCAAGCTAAGATAAATAATCTGGGAATTAACAGAAACGTTGCAAAGCCTGAATTCAATATGAAACATTATGTTGGACTGGCATTTGTAATAGGTTGGTTTGTAGGTCTTGTTCTTGGTTTTCTGATTTTTATCAGTCAAGGTCAAATGGTAATAGTTTATACAGCGCTTACTTCTTTTGGAGCGGCTTTTCTATCGCTTTTTGCTTCGATAATAATTTGCTTGATAATAAAGTCAAAGAATAAACAGGAATATCTCAGTAAAATATATCGCGAAGAGTCACGGGTTGCCAATGAGCGTCACGAAATAGAAGAGTTAAGACAACAGCAGTCTTATTTGCGTTCAAAGGTCAGTCAGATTTCTAATACACTTGAGAGCGTGTATTCACTGGATATTATCCACCAAAAGTACAGAAATATGGTCGCTGTTATAAGAATACTTGAGTACTTTGACAGCGGACGCTGTACGGCGCTCACGGGAGCAGGTGGCGCATATAACAAATATGAAGAAGAGATAAGACAGGATGCTATTATTTCAAAGCTCGACACAGCAATCAACTGTCTGTATCAGATAAGAGATAATCAGTATATGCTGTATGAAACTTTAGAGGATTGCCTTGATACATCCGACAGAATTGCAAGTCAGGTTTCAGCATTAACGGATTCAAGCAAAAATATCGAGGCTTGCTCTGCAGTTGCCGCATATAACTCAAAGATTGCGGCTTCAAATTCAGATGCGCTTGTATTTATTGAAGCGTATAAAGGAGCAAACGGACTATAAAATTAACCCGACAGGTATGATTCAATAACGTATCTGTCGGGTTTTATATTTCTTTATAATAAATCGGGTTATCGGTAAGCCCGAGGATATAATTCACATTCGTCCTGTAATATCTACCGGTTTGATGAGCATTGCTAATATCTGCCGTCTTTTCTCCCGGGCACTGCTTCCATATCAAACATAGCAAGCGCCGTGTTGACTTTATCCATGCGCACGGTTTCCTTGCCATGCTTAAGCTCACGGACAAAGCGCAGATCAAGCCCCGAACGCATTGCAAATTCTTCCTGAGTGAGTCCGGCTTCTTTTCGCTTTGTTTTTATGAACTGAGCTATTTTGTTCAAGTATATCATCTCCGCTGTTGTAATATGTAATTCTGATTCGTGGTGACTATTTTATACCTTTTAGGGTATAAAAATACGGACAGGAAAACCGTCCGTATTTTCTGTACTTATAATAAAATTATTTACATCTCTGTCAGCTGTCCGTCTACCGAAACAATGACAACGTGCCACGGAATGAACTTACCGCTGTTCTGTAAAGCTGTCTTAACGGCATTTTCAATGCCTGCGCAGCACGGAACCTCCATTCTTACGACCGTAACGCTCTTTATATCGTTGTTTCTGATTATTTCTGTCAGTTTTTCGGTATAATCAACGCTGTCAAGCTTGGGGCAACCGATAAGTGTAATTCTGTTCTTTATAAACTTGTTGTGGAAATCGCCGTAGGCATAAGCAGTGCAGTCGGCGGCTACCAACAGATTTGCTCCGTCAAACCACGGCGCAGAGGTCGGAACAAGCTTTATTTGCACCGGCCACTGTGAAAGCTCATTGCGGATCTCGGTATGACCGCTTTCGTGCTCGTGACATGAGCAATCTTCATTGTGATGTTCTGTTCTGAGCGCTCTTGCTTGAGTTCCGGGACAACCGCAGGGCAGGGGCTTTTCCGCAATGGCTTTTGCCTGCTTTGCTTTTAATACCGCTTGCTCGTCATAAGCGGGCGCTTCACGCTCCTCAAAGCTTATAGCACCTGTCGGACAGGCAGGTAAGCAGTCGCCCAGACCGTCGCAGTAATGCTCTCTCACAAGCTTTGCCTTACCGTCAACTATATCAATCGCACCCTCGTGGCAGGCTGTGGCGCAAAGTCCGCAACCGTTGCACTTCTCTTCGTCTATCTTTATTATTTTTCTTATCATACTTTTTCCTTTCTCGTCATAGAGTTTTAACCTGTGACTGTATTGTAACACAGAAAGTCAATAATGTATGTTGTTTTTACAACAAAATTCACATTGGCTTAACAGATTTCAAAATGTAACGTCTGAGTAAAAAGTACCACATATTGTACAGGACGGACAAGAAAATACACTTTATATAAAAACACCGTTGAAAATGACTTGCGGTTGTGCAATTCAATGAAATTTCGACTTGATACGACATTTTGTAAATTTTATCTTGAAAAAGTGCAAAATCAGCATTATAATTAAGAAAGTAAATGACCAACGATCGGTTTAAATATATAATTGCGGTAACATTTACGCCGCATACAGAATAAGGGATTTTAATGTACTATAATAAATTTGGCTCCGTTTCGCCTACGAAATGGTTTTTGCTGTTGTGTCTGCCGCTGACTGCGGCTATAATCTGCACAGCTTGCAATAATGCTTATGCCGCTGCGGCTTCGGATAACGGTATAAGTTATGACAATACCTTCACCGAAGATGAATCATCGTCTTCTGCTGAAGCGGAAACGACGACGACAACAACGACAACAACGACAATAAAAGAAGAACCCAAGCCTCAGCCTGAACCGGATTATACTATTACAAAGGCTATGTATAAATACTTCGACCAGTTTGCACTGGTTGGCGACAGCGTTTGCTCGGGATTTGCAAGCGCAGGATATTTCAAGCAGGAAAACAATCTTGCAAGACCCAGTATAGCTGCATGGAATATTCACCAGTTTCTTATAACCTCAAACGATCTAAGTACGGATGTGCTGGTTCATCTTTATAACAAACAGCCCAAATACGTACTGTTCTCTATGGGGCTGAATGATGTGAATCTCACCACTAAAGAACAGTTTGTTGAAAATTATATGCAGCTTTTGTATCAATGCAAGCAGGCGAGTCCCAACAGTGAGTTTATCATTATGGCGATAACGCCTGTACGCAGTAAATTCTGCAAGAACGAAAAAATCGATGAATATAACACGGCGCTTGCAAATGCCGTAAAATACAGCTATTGTAAGCATTATCATTTTGTCGACCCGACCGATCTGCTTAAGGGCAATGATAACAAGCTCAGGGAGAAGTATGCCTTTGAAGACGGCACTCACCTTGAAATGAGCGGCATGAAAGTCTGTCTGTGGTATATGTATAATCAGAATATAAGATATGATTTTACAGAAGATGAATTAAAAGAACCTCGTTGTCCCGATATTTCACAGTATGAGTATCTTTATTGATAATCTTAATTGTATAATGGCACAAAAACGGCGGAAATTTGCTGGAATCCTGCAAATTTCCGCCGTTTTATTCATTTTGCCTATTTACTTTTTCGTATTTGTGTGTTACTATATTAAAGTAATTTTTTAAGGCGTATAAAACGCTCAGAAAGGAAATAAAAATGAAAAAATTAAATTTTAAGGCTATTGCTGTTGCTCTGACGGCAGCTCTTACGCTCGGTCTTGCAGGCTGTAGTTCAAGCGGTAATTCTTCAACCGCAGACAGCAGTGCAACAGCAGGCGACAGCACATCTGTTGCAGAAAGCTCCGCAGAGGGCGATCAGTCACTCCAGAAGGTAAAGGACGCAGGTCAGTTCATATTAGGACTTGACGCTACATTCAAGCCCATGGGCTACACAGATGAAAACGGCGAGATCGTAGGCTTTGATATCGATGTTGCTGAAGAAGTATGCAACAGACTTGGCGTTAAACTTGTAAAACAGCCTATCAACTGGGATACGCTCACAACCGACCTTAATGTAGGCAAGTGCGACTGCGTATGGAACGGTCTTAGCATAAACGAAGAGCGTCAGGAAAAGATGAATCTTTCAGAGCCTTATATGAAGAACGCTATGGTATTCGTTGTGAAGGGCGATTCGACAGTTGCAAAGATGGACGACCTCAAGGGCAAGAAGGTATCTGTTCAGAACGGTTCTTCAGCTCAGACAATTCTTGAGAACAGTGCGATCAAGGACGATATAACGATCAGCCCCATTGCTACAAACGTAGAAGCTTTACAGCAGCTTGAGCTTGGCGTTGTTGACGCTGTATTCCTTGATGAAGTAGTTGCCGACTATGAGATCAAGAACTCCGGCAAGGACTACAAGAAGCTGGCAGAGGGTCTTGAAGAAGAGCAGTACGCTATCGCATTCAGAAAGAACGATCAGGCACTGCGCGATGAAGTTCAGAAGATACTGGGCGAGATGAAGGCTGACGGTAAGCTCGGCGATATCTCAACAAAGTGGTTCGGCTCTGATATTACAATCGTTAAGTAATTTACTGTATAATATGCAAATCCCTCACGCAAAACGTGGGGGATTTGTTCTGTATAAAACCCGTTTCCGGAAAAACGGGATTTTATATTATTCTTTTTGTATTTCAGGAAAACAGCCGGTATCTGTGGCAGGCTTTACACATAAAATTCTGCCATATCCTCAAGTCTGAGACACGCAAGCCTTCCGCCAAAAGCCGCACCGCAGTCGATTACTATATTATTGCGGGAATGATATATCTCCCACTTGCCGCTTATCAGCTTTGTGGGGGTATGACCCGAAATTATGTATACGCTGTCATCGTCAAAATATTGCTGTTCATAGTCGGGACGAATATCAAGCAGTTCATAAAGAGAGTACTCGGATATCTTCTTGCCTTTTCGGAAATTTCCCAGTCCTGCGTGCACAAGAATAAAAGTCTTATCTCCTATGTCTATTGCTTCATAAGCGTAAAGGCTGTCAATGAAGTCGATTATTTCCTTTCGTTTAACCGGCGGTAGTGCCCGAAGCTGTTTCATAGTCGTGGCACCGCCGTTGCGTTTATATATTGAAAGCTCGATCAGAAAATCGTCATCAACTGAATTTATATTTTCCTCGGTTATTTCGGTGGTTAAGCGGTTCAGAAGATCCCTTGCCATTACCTCGTGATTACCGAGAAGTACAGTGATGTTCGGCTTATCCATAACATATTCCAGTATATCGACAGGGCGTTCCCCACGGTCGATTATATCGCCTATAATAAACAGTTCATCGCTGTCTGAAAAATGGATCTTTTCCAGTATTCCAATGAATTTATCATACATACCGTGCAGGTCGCTCATAACGTAGGTCATATCTTTTCCTTTCTTTATAAACCAAAAACAAGGTGATATAAAGTATAGCACAAAAGTGCACGGTTTTCAAACAAAAAAATTCTCCCGACTTTACATCCGTTGCAAAGGGTATATTTATGACAGACTAAAGCGGCGAGAGTTAAAAATGTCCGTTTATCAAATTCCTGCATAAAAGATTAAAACGTTTACACAGCCGTTTTTCTACTATATATCCAAAAATGCAAGTCCCCGAAAACTGAAAATCGTTAATATTTAAGCTGTGGGTTTGTTGACTTCACAGTTTTATTGTGATAAAATATTTTTTGGAGATGTTCGTGAAAACACGGATGTGCTGCACTTGAGTTAGCTAAAGCTAATTTGGTTAGCACTGTGTAATATGGTTAGCTATTGCTAATCAAGCTGTGTAAACGGAGCAATATGAAAGGAAAAAAGCAAAATGTTTCTTACAATCAAAGACATAAGAAAGCACTTCGGTGAGGGTGACAGCCGTGTTGAAGTGTTGAACGGAATTGACGCAGAGATTGAAAAGGGCGAGATCTGCGTGCTGCTTGGTCCGTCCGGCTCGGGCAAGTCCACACTTCTGAATATCATAGGAGGTATCGACAGCGCCGACAGCGGATATATTGCCATAAACGGCGAAAAGACCGCAGATATGAACGAGAAAAAACTGACGCTGTACCGCAGAAAGCACCTCGGATATATCTTCCAGCAGTACAATCTCATACCCAACCTCAACATCAAGGAGAATGTTGAAATAGGCGCATATCTGAGCGACAATCCGCTTGACACGGATGAAATATTGAAAACACTCGGTCTTTATGAGCATCGGCATAAATTGCCGAATCAGCTTTCGGGCGGTCAGCAGCAGAGAACGGCAATAGGCAGGGCGATAATCAAAAATCCCGATATTCTGCTTTGCGACGAGCCTACCGGTGCGCTTGACTACAAGACATCAAAGGATATACTTAAGCTGATAAGCGATGTAAACAAGAAGTTCGGCAATACGGTCGTAATGGTTACCCACAATGACGCTATCAAAAATATGGCAGACAGGGTAATAAAGCTGCGTGACGGCATGATAAGAAAGAATTATCTCAATGAAAACAAGATCGCCGCAGAAGATCTTGACTGGTAAGGAGGATAACGATGAGAAATCCTCTTGTTAAACGTCTGCCGAGCGAATTCAAAAACGAACTTGGTAAATATATTGTAATCTTTTTATTCATGGCACTTTCGGTATCCTTTGTATCGGGCTGGAGCGTTGCAGGCGGAAGTATGGCAACGGCTTATGATGAGAGCTTTGAAAAGTACAATATAGAGGACGGCAACTTCGAGCTTTATGCAAAGGCTGACGATGAGCTTATAAAGGCTGTTGAGGACAGCGACAAGTATGACGCAAAGATATACGAAAACTTCTATGTTGAATTTCCGACCAAAGAGGTCGACAGCACACTGCGTATATTCAAAAAGCGTACGGATATAAACCTTGAATGCCTTATGGACGGCGAATTCCCGTCAAGTGACAGCGAAATTGCCATCGACAGAATGTATGCAGACAACAACAGCCTAAAAGTCGGTGACAAGCTGACCCTTCACGGCAAAGAATACAGGATATGCGGACTTGTCGCACTGTCGGACTACAGCGCACTGTTTTCAAGCCCGTCGGATATGATGTTCGATTCGATAAAATTCGGTGTTGCGATAGTGACAGCCGATACATTCGGTACATATCCGGAGGATAAGCTGCATTATGTCTATTCGTGGAAATATGCCGAGCGTCCCGCCGATAATACTGAGGCAAAGTCGCTGTCGGAGGACTTCCTTGAAAAGCTGTCCGAGGAAGCCCCGAAATATATGAATGCGGTCACCGGCTACATTCCCGAATATGCAAATCAGGCGATAATCTTCACGGGCGATGATATTAAGGGCGATACAGTCTTTGTACAGATGTTCCTTTATATAATCGTGGTGATCATCGCATTCATCTTTGCGATAACCACGTCAAACACCATTGCAAAGGAAGCAGGCGTTATAGGTACGCTCCGTGCTACAGGCTATACAAAGTGGGAGATAGTAAGGCACTACCTTACCCTTCCTATGCTGGTCGTATTAGCAGGTGCGGTTGTCGGAAACATACTCGGCTACACGGTTCTAAAGGACTATGCGGCAAGCGCATATTACGGAAGCTACAGCCTGCCGACCTACGTTACGCTGTGGAATCCGCAGGCATTTATAAACACAACGGTAATCCCGATAATAATCGTATTCATCATCGACCTGTTGATGCTGGCAAGAAAGCTGAGCCTGTCGCCGCTTCAGTTTATCCGCCATGACCTTTCACGCAGAAAAAAGAAAAAGGCGTTCAGGCTTAACACCAAAATCGGCATTATGAAGCGTTTCAGACTGCGTGTGCTGTTCCAGAATATGCCTAACTACATTATAATGGTCATAGGCGCACTGCTTGGTAACGTTCTTGTGATGTTCGGACTTGTTTTAGGCCCTGTGCTTGACAACTATCAGCAGGAGATAACCTCAAATCTGCTTGCGGATCACCAGTATCTTCTGAAGGCTCAGGTCGAAACGGAAAACAAGGACGCAGAAAAGTTTTCCGCAACGACCCTCAAAACTATCGAGGGTGCGCTCAAAAGCGAGGAAATAACCGTTTACGGCATTGCGAAAAACAGCAGATACGTTGACTTGCCGCTCGGTGACAACGAGGTTTATATTTCAAACGCCTACTCTGAAAAACACGGTATAAAGGCAGGCGACGAAATAACGCTCAGGGAACAGTTCGGCTCAAAGGAATACAAGTTCAGGGTGGGCGGAATTTACTACTACCCGTCAACGCTTACGGTATTTATGGACAAGGACGCATTCAACGAAAAGTTCGACTACGATAAAGACTATTTCACGGGCTATTTCTCGAAGTCGGAAATAAGCGATATAGACGACATTTATATTGCGACCGAGATAACGGTTGACGATCTTACAAAGGTATCACGTCAGCTTACAAGATCGATGGGCAATATGATGAATATCTTTGTCGTTTTCGGCGTTATAATGTATGTGCTGATAATCTATCTGCTGTCCAAGATAATAATCGAAAAGAACGCACAGTCTATTTCTATGACAAAGATACTCGGATACAGGAACAGCGAGATAAACGGCATATATATTGCGACCACCGCTATTGTAACGGTTGTCACACTGCTTGTCACCATACCGCTGTCGGACTATCTGCTCGGTCAGCTGTTCGTAATATTCATGCGTGATTATCCGGGCTGGCTTCCCTACAGGTCTTTTGTTTCGGTATATGTAAAAACTGCTCTTATCGGCATCGGCTCATTCGCCGTTATCGCACTTGCCCTTACAAGAAAGATAAAGAAAGTGCCTCTTGCCGACGCTCTCAAGAATGTAGACGAATGACGGCACTATAGCCGGTAAAACGCCGTTTTTGCAGGATTTACCGATAATATATTTCTTCCGCTGTTTGCCTGAAGGCAGACGGCGGATTTTTTTGTGCATTGCAATTAAAAATCCCGTCAGACGCACAGAAACACTTTACAGTTATTTTTCTTGACATCACAGCGTAAAAATAATATAATAAACAATGGCGGAGTGTGTGAAAATTCCGTCCGATATTTAATTATAATCAAACCGAAAGGTAAGAATGAACTTGTTTATTGATATAAACGATTTAAGAATAAACTATATTGACGAGGGCGAAGATAACGGCAGAGGGGTAATTCTCCTTCTTCACGGCTGGGGCAGTAATATTACGCTGTTTAAAAATATTGTCGATATGCTGTCGCCTAATATGAGAGTGGTTGCGCCCGATATGGCGGGCTTCGGTGAAAGCGACGAGCTGAAAAAGCCGTGGTGCGTTGACGATTATGTTGACTTCATCGGCACATTCTGCAAAAAGCTCGGAATCGTACCGACCGTTGTACTCGGACACAGCTTCGGCGGCAGAGTTATAATAAAGGCTGTTACCCGTGAAAAGCCCGTACTGACTCCCGAAAAGATAATCCTTACGGACAGTGCGGGAATAAAGCCAAAGCAGAGCGTATCCTCAAAAATCAAGACACGGACATATAAAATGGGCAAGGCGGTAATGAGTACCGCACCTATGAAAAAGCTGTTTCCCGATGCCGTTGAAAATATGAGGAACAAGCGAGGCAGTGCAGATTATCTTGCGGCATCGCCTGTAATGAGGGCAACGCTTGTAAAGGTAGTAAACGAGGATCTGACTTATCTCCTGCCCGAAATAAAGCAGTCTACACTGCTTATATGGGGCGATAAGGACGACGCTACACCGCTGTCCGACGGGGTTAAGATGAGCGAGCTTATAAAAGACAGCGGACTTGTTACTATCGAAGGTGCGGGACACTATGCTTTTCTTGAGGGCTGGTACACATTCTCAAGAGTATTGGCGTCATTCCTTGACATTAAATAAAACAGAACGGAGAATTTATTTTGGATATTTTACGTTTAATCGCCGTTGCCGTACTCGGTATGGCGCTCGGCGCATCGTGCGGACTTAATTTTATACACTATATGCATATGTTCCAGCTGAACTCATATCATGCCGATGAGCAGTTCAAGTGGATAGGAAAGAATATAAAAGATGTTATAATGCGCCATGTGTTTACAATAGGTGCGATACTTACATTTATTATATGCGGCGAAACAAATGCGTCCACCTGCTTTATAGCGGCGGCTTTTCTGCTTCTTGACATTGTGTTCTCTGCACCGAAAAAGGCAAAGAAAAAGCTGGTGTTCACTCCCAGAGTAATGAGAATGACGGTGACATCGGTTATCCTTTATGTACTTTTGATTCTGCTTGTATTCCTGACGCTCGGAATGGGTTACGCTTCGCTTGCAATAACAATGTGCGTACAGATTTTAACGCTTGTTATGGCGATGCTTGCAAACCTTATCAATAAGCCGATCGAACTGATGATAAACAAGCATTATATCAATGACGCAAAGCGTATAATAAACGGTCTTCCCGACCTTACCGTAGTAGGTCTTACAGGAAGCTACGGCAAAACAAGTACAAAGTTCTATCTTGAAAAGCTGCTCGGCGCAAAGTACAACGTACTTATGACCCCCGAAAGTTACAACACGACTATGGGTGTTGTAAAGGTGGTGCGTGGACAGCTTAACGCAACGCACGAAATATTCCTGTGCGAAATGGGCGCTAAGAATGTCGGTGAAATTAAGGAAATCTGCGATATAGTAAAGCCGAAGCACGGAATCATCACGTCAATAGGCCCTCAGCATCTTGAAACATTCAAGTCAATCGACAATATAATAAAGACAAAATTCGAGCTTGCCGACAGCCTTCCCGACAAGGACGGCATTATATTCCTCAATTACGATAACGAATATATAGCAAAGCACGAGTGCAATAAGAACAAGGTGACCTATTCGCTCGGCGGCGGCACAGATTATTATGCGGACAATATTTCCGTCAGCGAGAACGGCACACAGTTCACGGTTCATAACGGTAATGAAGAAAAGCAGTTTGCGACAAAGCTCATCGGCAGTCACAACGTACAGAATATAGTCGGTGCTATAGCCGTTGCAAATACGCTCGGCGTTCCGTTTGCAGACCTTGTTATGCCTGTCAAGCGCCTTGAATGCGTTCCGCACAGATTGCAGATAATCAAGGGTACAAACAAGACGATAATAGACGACGCTTTCAATTCAAATCCTACAGGTGCAAAGGCGGCTCTTGATACGCTCGCCGTATTTGATGGCTTCAAGATACTTGTTTCACCGGGAATGGTGGAGCTTGGCGAAAAGGAATACGAACTTAACAAGCGTTTCGGAGAACAGGCGGCTGAAATTTGTGACTTTGTTATCGCAGTAGGCGAACGTCAGGCAGTGCCGATAGTTGACGGTCTTAAGGCAAAGGGATACCCCGAAGAAAAGACATACGTTGCAAAGAATCTGAACGAGGCTCTTGCAAAGGTTGAAAATATAAAGACAGGCGGAGAAAAGAAGATAGTTCTTCTTGAAAACGATCTGCCGGATAATTATTGATATTGTGTGTAAAGCAAAAGTTTAAAACGAGGGAGATACTATGGACGTATTTTGTGATTACTGCGGAGCAAAGCTGGATGTAGAACACGAAAACTGCTGTACACAGTGCGGCGCACCGTTTGACAACAATGCGGGTGTAAAGGAATACCGTGAGGAAAAGAAAAGGAAAGAGGAAGAATACAGACGCAGACAGGAGATGCGCCAGAATGAGTATAACGCTTCACAACAGCCGTCACAGAGCAATGTAAATAGCTCTCAGAGTAACACTTCTCAGCAGCAAAAAATCGTAAAGATAATTATAACGGTTTTCATTATAATGTTCTTTGCACCTACGGTAATAGGTATCATTATTTCCGTAATCGGCGGAATTTTCTCGGTAATCGGCGACAACTTTGACAACAACTTCGACAACAATAACTACGGTTACATAGAAGAAAGTGTTTCTGAAGAATCCTCAACAACTCAGGAGGTACAGCGGGTAAACTTCAACGAAACCGCTCAGACAGACGAATACAGCTTTATCTGCGATGAGGTTTTCAGAACAGATATTATGTACGGCGGAGCGGATAAGGGCTATATGTATGTTGCGTTCCACCTGAAAGTCAAGAACACAACAGATGAAAAGCTGTGGCTTTCCAATGACCTTAATTGCGTATATGACGGCGATATAGGCTGCGACAGAGCGTGGGGCTTTGACGAAGGAAAGAGTTTCAGCACTTCTGTTGCTCTCTCGGCAGGGATCGGCTCGGACGGCTATGTCTGCTACATAGTTCCCGAAAAAGCAAAGAGCGTTGTACTTTCATACGGCGATTACGTCAGAGTGAATATTGACCTGAGAGATCTCAGCTACAGGACGGAAAGCTCGCAAACAAGCACAGATAATACTTAATTGACATAAAGAAAGGATAAGACCATGAAAATCAGAGTAGGTGTATTTTTCGGAGGAAAAAGCGTTGAGCATGAGGTGTCCATCATATCCGCACTTCAGGCTTGCAATTCCATAAACAAGGATAAGTATGAGGTGATACCCGTATACATTACAAAGAACAATGAAATGTATGTCGGAGAAAAGATAGGAAACATCGCATCGTACAGGAATCTGAAGTCGCTCCTCAAGGAAAGCCACAGGGTGATACTTGTAAACGACGGCGGAAAGGTACAGCTTGTGCTTTATCCCGGAAAGAAGTTCGGCAACAACGTATATGCAACGATAGACGTTGCGTTCCCGATAGTACACGGTACGAACGTTGAGGACGGCGTATTTCAGGGATATTTACAGACAATCGGCGTTCCTTATGTTGGCTGTGATGTAATATCATCTGCTGTAGGTATGGATAAGTATGTTATGAAAACCGTATTCAAGGATAACGGCATACCCGTCCTTGACGGAACGGTAATCCATATAAGCGACTACGCAAAGGACGCAGACACTGTAAAGGCGGATATTAAGGCGAAGATAGCATATCCGCTTATAGTAAAGCCGATAAATCTCGGCTCAAGCGTAGGAATTATGATAGCACACAATGACGAACAGCTTGACGAAGCGCTTGACAACGCATTTACCTATGCTTCAAAGCTGCTTGTCGAGCCTGCTATAACAAACCTCAAGGAAATCAACTGCTCGGTATGCGGCGACTATGCTACTGCTCACGCATCAGAATGCGAAGAGCCTGTAAACACCGACGAAATATTAAGCTACAAGGATAAGTATATCGCAGGCGATAAGGGCGGTAAGTCAAGCGGTATGGCAACGCTCAAGAGAAAGATACCTGCCGACATATCCGATGAAACAAGAGAGCAGATACGCACCCTTGCGGTAAAGGCATTCAGATGTCTTGGCGCATCGGGTACGTCAAGAATCGACTTTATGATAGATATGGATAACGGCAACGTTTATCTGAATGAAATCAACACGATCCCCGGCAGCCTTGCGTTCTATCTGTGGGAGCCTGTCGGTGTGAAATATTCCGAGCTTTTAGACGAGATGATTTCGCTCGCATTAAAGCGTGAACGTGAAAACAAGGCGCTGACATTCAGCTTTGACACCAACATTCTTGACGGATTTACAGGCGGCAAGCTTGGCGGTGCAAAGGGCGGAAAGCTGTAATCACGGCGAACTGTCAAAATTATAGGTGAGTGGGCTTGCCCCTCCCGTATTCAACTGCTTTTCTGAAATGAAAAATTCGGCAGGAATAAAAAGGAGAAGTATGAAAAAAGCATATATAATCAATCTTAAATACGGTATCTGGGAAAATCAGCTCTGGCTTGAAGCCGACGATACTCCCGAAATGCAGGAAAAGTGGGAAAACGCAAAATCAAAGCTTGCCGATGTTGCAACAGCTTGTCAAAGCTCGGGCGACTACTTCAACAAGGCGATAGAGCATTTCTCACAGTACGGCTTTTCAAGAATACAGAAGTGAGCCGTAGATGAAAGAAATAAAGGTAACAAAAAACGACAGCGGTCAGCGTATTGACCGCTTTTTGTCTAAATCATTTCCGCTGGGACAGGGACAGATTTGCAAGCTTGCCCGCAAGAACTGCATAAAGCTAAACGGCAAGAAATGTAAAGTCGACACTCATATTGCGGAAAACGATATAATAAAGCTGTTTGTCCCCGATGAAATGCTGACACCGAAAGCAAAGTCAAACCCCGATGATTTTACGGGTGTAAGCGATAAGATAGACATTGTATACGAGGACGAAAACATTCTGCTTGCGGATAAGCCCGTCGGAATGGTAGTCCACGAGGACGAAAGCGGCGACAGCGACACGCTTATAAACCGCATCAAGAGCTATCTTTATCACAAGGGCGAATACAGACCGGAAAACGAGCTTTCGTTTGCTCCGGCACTGTGCAACCGCATAGATCGCAACACCTGCGGCATAGTAATTGCGGCGAAAAATGCCGAATCGCTCAGAATACTCAATCAGAAGATAAGGGACAGGGAACTTACAAAGCTGTATCTGTGCATTGCCTGCGGTAAGGTAACTCCCGACAGCGCAACGCTTACCGCATATCTTGAAAAGAACAGCGACACCAACACGGTAAAAATCAGCGACAAAAAGACAAAAAGCAATCTCACGATAAAGACAAAGTACAAGGTCATAGCATACAACGGCGAAAACTCGCTGTTAAAGGTCGACCTGCTCACAGGCAGAACGCATCAGATAAGAGCGCACCTTGCGTATATCGGTCACGCTCTGCTCGGTGACGGAAAATACGGGAACAACAAGCTGAACAAAAAGTACGGCTTCAAATATCAGGCGCTGTGCAGTTATGAACTGCAGTTTAAATTCACTACCGATGCCGGCTGTCTTTCCTATCTTGACGGAAAATGCTTCAAAGCAAAAGCACCCGATTTTGTTAAAATGTTCGGCGGTAATATCAAGCTCTGACTAAGTGCCGTTCAGCCCGAAAGCAGTATTACGGACAAAAATGCAGGAATTTTAAAAAAATCCGAAAAAAGTGTTGACAAAACTAAAAATCCGTGCTATAATATCATAGCACGATACGGAGAGGTATCGAAGTGGTCATAACGAGGCGGTCTTGAAAACCGTTTGGGGGCAACCCCACAAGGGTTCGAATCCCTTCCTCTCCGCCAAGCTAGCCCGACTGGTTTCAGTCGGGCTGTTTTTTTGCTTTTGCACATTCAGAAGGATATGTACTTATGTTGTTTGATTATATGATAAACTTAAAATAAAGAGCTTTTAAGGTTAGTTTATATTGACAATTTTTCAGGGTTATGATATAATTGAAAATGCGACAAAATGTGAAATTTGCCAGAAATACTACTATTTTGTCATTTGAAATCGAACAGACACGCTTGACAAAATATCAATAGTTGGATGTATTTAAACTTATTTGCATAAAAGGAAGGCGTAAAATAATGAATAAAAAATATGTTGCAATGATACCCGCGAGACTTGGCTCACAGAGAATTCCTAAGAAAAATATCAGATTTCTCGGTGGAAAGCCTCTGATTAAGTACCCGATAGATTTCTGCCTTGAATGTGATTTTTTTGACAGTATATGGGTCAATACCGAAAGCGAAGAGCTCGGAAAAGCGATCGAAACCGAAAAGGTACATTTCCACAGAAGACCGCCTGAGCTTGCTTCAAATACAGCGACAAACCGTGACTTTACATATCAGTTCCTCAAGGTTCATGACTGTGACTATGTTGTTATGGTAAATCCGACATCTCCTCTCCTCAGAGTAGAAACCCTTAAGAATTTTGTTGAATATGTCGACGAAAATGATTTTGATGTAGTTTTTTCGGTAGTTTCAGAAAAGACTGAGTGCTTCTGTGAAGGAAAACCGGTAAACTTCAGCCTTAAGGAGAAAATAAACAGCCAGTTTCTGACGCCTGTTGACAGAATCGCATGGGCTATAACCGCATGGAAGCGTGATAGTTTCATAAAAATGCAGGAAAGCGGCGTAAATCCGATTTTCGGCGGTAAAATCGGTCTGTTCTCAATACCCAAAGACGAGTCATGTGACCTTGATACGCTTGAAGACTGGAACATAGCAGAGGGTATGATCGTCGCAAGAAACAATAAGAACACAGACAATGCCCGTTATATGGATCTAGGCTGACGTGGAACAAAGGAGACTTACTGATGAGCCAACTACAGGATCTGCGTGATGCAATAGAAAATTCTCGTTATAAAGTAATAAGTTTTGATATTTTTGACACACTGGTTCTTCGTCCCAGTATATTTCCAACCGATCTGTTTGTTGTTGCAGGCAGAGAATGCAAGCAGAATGACTTCTTTGCACTTGTCAGAAAAAACTGCGAGTCTCTCGCCAGACAAAAGCAGGCTGTCGGAGAAGATGAGATATTGTATTCTGATATTTATGATGTCATGAAGAATGCTTATGAGTATTCAGAAGATGAAATTGAAAGATTATCACAGGCTGAGCTTGAGTGTGAGTATTCTTTGCTTTCTGCAAGGAATAGTGCGCAAAAGCTGTTTTATCTTGCAAAGGAACTCGGTAAAAAGGTTATAATCGTTTCGGATATCTACCTGCCGTACTCATTCATTTCGAAAATGCTTGCTCATTGCGGCTATGAGGGTTATGATAAACTTTATCTTTCGTCTGAGTATAAAATGACAAAGAGTACAGGACGGTTATATCAGACTGTAATAGATGATATGAGAAAACAGGGCATTGAAGCCGGGGAGATTTTACATATCGGCGACAACGAACGCTCAGACGTAGCTTCTGCAAAACGCCAGGGGATGGAGGCTATGCAGATAAGACGTGTTGAAAGCATTGCAAATTCTGATGTGCCTTTCAGAAGATTGCGTTCTTTTTCCGACAGACGATGTGATAATACTTTTCTCATCGGCTTTGCAATAAACCGTCTGTACGATGATTATGATAACCTTTCGATGCCTGATAACGCCTTGAGGTTTATTTCCGACATAAGCAGTGTATCTGAAATATTGATCGCACCGCTTGTGTTTTCTTATGCAAAATGGCTGGTTGACGAGTGTTACAGGCTGGGTAAGAAAAGTATAATTTTCATAGAAAATGAAGGTTTACTGCTTGAAAAAATAATCCGCAGAATTTTGGAATATAAAACTCCGAAGCTATGTGTCAAAAGGTGCACAGTTGATTTGAATATAGAAAAAATTGTTTCCGATTCCACATCTGATGTGATAAACGCAAAGGTCGATCCCAATATGACAGTCGGCGACTTTATAAGTAACTTTCTCGGAATTTCACTGTCTGAGCTTGATTTATCGGTAATTCGTAAGTACGGATATAATACAACCGAAGAAAAAATCGGTTCAATTATTCACTATTTGCCGCTTTTCAATGAAATAATCTTAATGAGAAATGCAGACAGAGAAAAATGTATTTCAAAGCTGAGATCAACTTGTCCGGAACTTTTTGACGAGAATAATCTTTTATATTCAACGCACCATTCACAGGCGCTCAGAAAAATAACCGGTATATGCGGCAATGAAAATGAAGTTTACACAGTTTTTGCAGATTGCACAGCTAAAAGATACAATATAGACTTTATGGTTCAGTTTGGAACCATGTCTTCCAGAGATCTTGACAAAATACGTAATACGATCGAGCGTATTATAGATATGTCACCCGATGAATGCGAAAGCGAATCGGATGAGTGCGTGGATATTTGTAAAAAAGTATATGATTATTCAGACGGATTCTGTGATATTTTCGGCACTCGTCTTAAATATCTGCATTTGGATTCTTATCAGTTCTATGAGTTTATGAAAATAGCTTTTTACGAGTATAAGGATTTTGTTTTACGATAAAGATAAATTGTTGAAAGGTGATATATTATGAATATCGACGAACTGATTGCACAAGTCAGGTCGGATAAATATAAAGTTATCTGCTTTGGCGTATTTAATACGCTCATTCTTCGTCCGGTTATCAGAAGCGGGGATATGAATGTACTGCTTGGCAGAAAGCTCGGCGTAGAAGGACTTGGAGATATTATACGTCGGTGCAATGATTATGATGCACTGCAGAACAGGTGTTATGAACCGTCTTCTGCAAGAACTTTCGGTACAATATCCGAAATTCTTCCTGTATATGGTCTTGATCCGGAAAAGGCTGTAAATGAAGAAGAGAAAATGTATCTTCAGCTGTGTTCTGCAAGAAAGTCAATGTTGGCTGTCTGGAAAGCCGCTGTTGCTTCAGGGAAAAAAGTATGCGTAGCCGAAGACACTCAGCTGTCTGCAAAGACAATAACCCTTCTGCTTGAGAAAAACGGATTTGAAGGATGCGACGGTGTATATATCTCTTCAGAACTTCAGATGAGAAAATCCGACGGTTCATTGTTTTCAAAGATTATATCGGATTATTCCGATGTGATTTCAAAACCGGCTGAGATACTCAATCTCGGCGGTATATTTGATGCCGATATCAAAAAAGCAAATTCTATGTCGCTTTCAACTGTATTTATTCCTACTCCTGTCACGCTTCTGAAAAAATCGAGAATGTTAGGACAGCTGTACAACAATCTTCCGTCTGAACCTGATAACGGATTTCTTATAGCACACTCGGCAAACCTTATGTTTGATGATCCTTTTATCAGCTATTCAGATAAGGATTATTTCAATTCCGATGTAAACAATTTCAGCAGATATGTTTTCGGACCTATGCTTCTTATTTTCACAAAATGGATGCTGGACGACTGCGAAAAACTGGGCATAACAGATTTGTGCTATGTGTATCGTGACGGCTATCTGACTGAAAAAGTACATAAAATCCTGGAAAAATATTATAATCCTGTAAATATCAGGAGAATATATATTACCCGTTCTATTGTAAACACATTTCTTTCCGCAGAGAAAAACGGACTTTCAGAAAGCCTGAAGGAGTATCCTGCGGGCGAAGGAATGACGCTTGATCTGTTTATCAGGGAACGGCTTTTTGTTTCGGAAGACGATGCGGATTATGAAGAAATCAAAAATCTTTTTGCGGAACATGGACTTTCTTTATCAAGCCGCATAGTCCGTGAGGACTATGAAAGCCTTGCCCCTGTACTTCAGCCCTATTTCAGCAAGCACGGCAAAAAATATGCAGAAGAATCTTATAACTATATCCATTCGGTTATCGATGAATGTGAGAAGACTGCGGTTTTTGACGTGGGATACCGTGGTTCTGCCTGTGCATTGCTCAGAGATAAATTTGACCTTGAAACGGTTGGCTATCATTTCTTTGCTAAGGAACTTCTCAAAAACAGTAATTCATCGGGGCTCGATGTAAAAGCGCCGGTAATATTGGGCGAGTCTGACATACAGAAGACAACGATAATTCAGATACTGACAGAAGATCTGTTGAATTCACAGGAAGATTCTGTAAAGTTTGTAAAAAAACAAGGCGATGAATTTGAGTTTATCAGAGATAAAAAACATTATTTTTCTGATAAAATAGATCTTATCCAGAATCAGAGCGTTGAATACGCTGAGAGCTTTGTTTCTGTATTGGGAGAATATATCAGAGAACTTGATTTTGATTTTGTATCATATTTTGAATTTTACCGCAGAATGCTTGAAAAGATGCCACGCAGTGATGCGGAACTGTTCACTGATATCAGATTTGAAGACAGCACATTCCTGCGACCTAAAGCAGAAAACGCTTATGTCGCAATGTACAAGCGTATATGCGGATCTCCCGCAGCTAAAAAAACGGAGCAGCCCTCTGCTGCGTACACTCCGGTTCATTCTCAGTTCCGGGAAGCGGTATATGCGTGGCTTCGAGATCACGGTATATTGCCTCCGTTCAAATGGGCATGGCGTTTCGGTACCGGTATAGTAAAAAAGATAATATCTGCTGTAAAGCACGAAAAATTAATCAACGCCGACGTGCAGAAAGTGTTTGACGATTTTGAGCATTCAATCCGTACCGTATCTGACGATCTCAGGTACCGGTTGCGTCCGACTGTAATATTCTGCGGTCATAATGCGGCGTTTGATAAAGGCACCTGTAATTATATAAATAGCATTGCAGCACATATCCCGGAGTACGATTTCCTTTTCATTTCAGAGGCGCCGTATGTAACGGGGAATGTTCTCAGAAAAAAGATACGAATCGATTGCAAAACGCTTCACTATGTTCCTATGCCCAACAGTTTCCACATTGGCTTAGATATGCCGATGGACAAGGAGCTTGAAAGGTTTATTTCTTCAAAACCGTATCTCAAAGAAACAGTCGAGGGTATAACGGCAAGATTCAAGAATATGGGTAAAAATTACCCTAAGTACCTTACACGGTATCTTTACAGATATTACAATAAGCTGATTGACGTATATACAAAGGATAATGCTCCTGTGACATTTGTTTTATGGAACGAATTCACATCTATGCACTTCCTGCTTTTCAATATATGTAATGAACGCGGAATCCCGGTTCGTTTCTTTGAATTCGGTGTATTGCCCGGTACGTTGTGCTTGGAGGATAAAGGTCAGATGGGCGAGAGCCGCGTTGCCGATGAAGAGGAAAACTTTGTCAGCCGTGCAGTCACCGCAGAAGAAGAAACAGCTGCAGGCAAATTGCTTGACGAGCTTAAACGCACAGGACTTAACCGTAACCCTCAGCCGATAAACAATGAACTCGACATAATCAAGAGCAAACTTGATCCCGGAAAGCCGACAGTTATATATTTCGGTCAGAATGATTTTGAATCGGGTATGTATCCATATACCGAAAACACACGCAGGTATCACTCTCCTGTATATAAGACAAGTAATGATGCCGCATTGGCTATAGAGAAAGTGTGTAGGAAAAAAGGCTATAACTTTATCTATAAGCCGCACCCGACAATTATGCAGATGTACGGTTGCAGCAACAAATTCGCTTCCGGTACTATAATTGCAAACAGCGTGGATATAAATAAGCTTATAGATCTTGCGACCGTATGCGTAACTATCCTTTCGCAAGCGGCGTATGTGGCTCTTATAAGAGAAAAGCCCGTTGTAATGCTCGGATACAATCAGCTGAAGGGAAAAGGCTGTGCATATGAATGTTATAATAATGCCGGACTTTCCGCAACGCTTGAAAAAGCTGTTGACAACGGTTATACAAGTGAACAGAAAAAGGCGTTTATAAGACATACTGCCCAGCTCAACAAGTATTATCTTTTTGATGATAAGTCGAATAAAGCAGGGAACTGGGGACGCGATATCACAAAAACCCGCCTGATTTTCGATGAGATTTTCGGCAATCGTCCGATAATAACCAACGACAACAACAAGAAAATGAAGGTTGCGGTAATTGCTTCAATGCCCGCAAACTATTATTCGGGAGGAAGATCTCATGCGTGGAATCTTGCCGAGAGCCTCAGCTATAAAGGAAACAAGGTCTACTTCATAGCTAATAATATGCCCATTTTCAAGGACGCAATGAAGGACTCCGGACTTGATAACCCGATAGAGTTTATAAAACTCGATACTTCAAATATTGATATTCCCGGTGAAACTGAGCTTGATTATCTGATTATTGTTCCTCACCGCGACAGGAATGAAACATTCTATCTCAGAGCGCGTAATTTTGCGATCAAGATGAACGCAAAGCTTGTTCTTGTCAACTTTGAGTCCGGCAACTGGGTGAATAAATACCTTGACAATGAATTGCCCGATGAATTGTGGCTTCCCTGGAGAAATGTCTGCAAGGACGGCTGTATGATTCTTTCCAGCGATCTTGAATCGATGAAATATGCAAAGGAATATTATCTTGTAAATCCGTCGCATACCGCATTTGATTATTGGTATCCTACTGTCAATGCAGTTGCGGCTGATAATGTTCCCGATGTACCGAAGGAAAATAACATAGTTGCTTTTATCCGTCTTAACGATAAATATAAAGGAAGTTATGATATTCTTGAGATGATAGATGAATCGCTTGCAGGATACAAGCTTGTACTGTTGTACGGCACCGGCAAGATTGACGACACATACAAGAATTATGTAGCAAAACTTGACGAGCTGAAAGAGCGTTATGGTGTGGACTATGAAATCAAGATACAGCTTACGGATGAGGAAAAGTTCACGGAAATAAAGAAAGCAAAATATATGCTCTTCCCGTCGTATTTTGAAGGATACGGTACTCCGCCTATCGAAGCGCAGTATTGCAATACGATATGCTTTGCATATGATCTTCCCGTACTTGAAGAAACTGCAGGCAACGGTATTGTCTTCTGCAACTATGCCGATCCTGCGGATATGAAGAAAAAGCTTGTGGAGCATATCCGTAATAATATAAGTTATGAGAATCTGAAAGAATCGGTTTACGAACTTGCCAATTTCAGAATCTGTGCTGATAAGCTTGATAAAATGTTCAGAAGTCACCTCAACGATGATTGGCGCGATCCCAATGCACATACAACGATTTTTTAAACCAGGAGGACGAGTATAATGGTTATTACGCAGACACCTTTCAGAATGTCGTTTTTCGGAGGCGGCACAGATTTTCCCGGGTTTTACAATGAGCATGGCGGCGCTGTAATTTCAACGACATTTGATAAATACTGCTATGTCAATGTCCGTCACCTTCCGCCGTTTTTTGAATATTCAACCGAGCTTTCCTATTCTAAAATAGAAAGAGTAAAGAACATAGATGAGATAAACCATCCGTCAATAAGAGAATGCATGAGATATCTTGATATGCGTGATATCAGACTTACATACGAAGCAGATCTTCCCGCAAAGTCAGGTCTCGGAACAAGCAGTTCGTTTGCAGTGGGTATGCTGAATGCCTTTTATTCGCTTAAAGGAAAGTATAAAAGTAAGCGGGAGCTTGCCGATGATGCAATATATCTCGAACGCGAACTTTGCAATGAAGCCGGCGGAGTGCAGGATCAGATTGCTGTTGCGTTTGGCGGTTTCAACAGAATTGACTTTTCCGCTGACGGTTATCAGGTAACTCCGGTTGTGATGAGTAATGAACGCAAGGAAATACTAAACAATAACCTTATGATGTTCTTCACCGGATTTTCAAGGTTTTCTTCAGATATCCAGACATCAACACAGGCGGTTCTGAAAGACAAGACGGCTCAGCTCCTTGAGATGTATTCGCTTGTTGACACAGCTCAGGGAATTCTCACGGATAAAAACAGCGATCTTAACGATTTCGGAAGACTGCTTGACCATACCTGGAAACTGAAAAGAGGAATTACAACAAGAATATCGACAAATTCACTTGATGAGATATATGAAAAGGCAATGAGCGCAGGCGCTCTGGGCGGAAAACTCCTCGGCGCAGGCGGAGGCGGATTTTTCGTGTTCTATGTTGAACCCGAAAAAAGAAAGTCTGTAATGCAGGCGCTTGATAAGCTTCTGTATATACCGTTCAGATTTGAAGACAGCGGCACAAGAGTTATTTATTTTGACGCAGAGGATTATCAGATATAATAATCAGGACAGGTGAAAATATGAAAGCAATAATAATGGCAGGCGGTAAAGGCACTCGCATAGCTTCTGTCAATTCGCAGGTGCCGAAACCGATGATCCCGATTCTCGGCAAACCCATATTGCAGTATCAGATAGAAAATCTGAAAAAGCAGGGAATATCCGAGTTTGTGTTAGTCTGCGGACATCTCAGGGAAGTTGTCAGGGACTATTTCGGCGACGGAAGCAAATTCGGCGTGAATATCGGATATGAAATGGAAGATGTCCCGCTTGGAACCGCAGGCGCTTTGTCGCGCTTTTCCGGAAAGATAAACGATGATTTCTTCCTGATAAACGGCGATATCATATTTGATATCGACATTAACCGTATGCTTGCTTTCCACAGAAAAAACGGAGCGCTTGCCACTCTGTTCACTCACCCTAACGCACATCCGTATGACAGTTCGCTTATTGCGGCAGATTGCAACGGAATGATTACCGCATGGAAAATAAAAGAAGAAGAGCGCGGTTGGATGAAAAATCTTGTCAATGCCGGAATTCATCTTCTGTCCGACAGAATTTTCACCGACCCCGCAACTGCGCATTTGTTCAAGGAAGAAAAAAAGCTTGACCTTGACAGAGATGTTTTACGTCCGCTTGTCAATACGGGAAAGCTGTACTCGTATAAATCACCCGAATATGTGGTTGATATGGGAACTCCCGACCGGTACGAATCGGTCACAAAGGATATAGAAAACGGAAAACCCGAAAGCAGAAACCTTTCGCACAGACAAAAGGCAGTGTTCCTTGACCGTGACGGAACTATAAATGAATATGTAGGATTTCTGACTGATATAGATGATTTCAGACTTCTGCCCGATGCCGCCAAAGCAGTAAAACTGATAAACAGTAAAGGCTATCTTGCGGTTGTTATTACAAATCAGCCCGTTATCGCCCGTGGAGAGGTTACATTTGACGAGCTTGACATGATACATAGCAAAATGGAATCACTGCTTGGCGAAGAGGGCGCATATATAGACGGGATCTATTTCTGTCCGCATCATCCGGATAAGGGATTTGATGGCGAAGTGCCTGAACTCAAGATAAAGTGCGAATGTCGCAAACCGTCAACAGGGCTTGTAAAACGTGCGGCGGAAGATTTTAATATAGATATTTCCTCGTCGTGGTTTGTAGGCGATGCCAAAACCGATGTTCAGACAGGGAAAAACGCAGGTTGCAAAACTGCGTTTATCGGAAATGACAAAGACAGCGGAGCAGATATAAATTGCTCATCGCTTTATGAATTTGCTCTCGGTCTTGAGTAAGGAGGATTACCGTGAAAGAAAGACTTAACAAGCATATTGATTTACTACTGGAGCGTTATCCTGCACTGGCAGTGATCAAAGCCCAGATAATCGCCGCATACGACGCAATGGAAAAGTCATACGAAAACGGCGGTAAACTCCTTCTCGGCGGAAACGGCGGAAGTGCCGCAGACTGTGAGCATATCGCCGGAGAGCTTATGAAAGGATTCAAGTTCAGGCGCAGACTTTCAAAAGCTGAACAGGACGCGCTGACAGCTGTTGACCCTGTTATGGGTGCAGAACTTGCCGGCAAGTTACAAGGTGCGCTTCCCTGCATTTCGCTTGTAGGTCATACAGCGCTCGGCACAGCGTTTCTTAACGATGTTGACGGACTTATGTGCGTTGCACAGCAGCTGAACGGCTACGGCAGAAAAGGAGATGTTTTCCTGGGCATCTCAACATCGGGCAATTCAAAGAACATTCTTTATGCGGCTGTTACAGCTAAAGCAAAAGGTATAACAACGATAGCCTTTACCGGTGAAAAAGGCGGCAAGCTCGCAGAAATATGCGACATTGCGGTAAAAGTCCCAGAGACCGAAACATATATGATACAGGAATACTGTCTGCCTATTTACCACTGTTGGTGCCTTATGCTGGAAGACAGATTCTTTGAGGATTGATATACAGATTTATTCAGGCGGTGTACTATGAAATTAAACGGCGTAAAGTATTATGATATATCCGGCAACGAGGTAATGAACATTGATAGTGACACAGATTTAGCGTTTGCCACAACTTGTAAAACCAGAATTTATGCGCCATGTATTATTGTAAATCCGGGTATAAAAATTGATGCGGAAATTGTTGACAAATATGCTTATATAAATGAGAAAGCCAGCATACGGTACGTTAAGAAAATCGGAAAATATTGTTCAATTGCGCCAAATGTTGAAATAGGTCTGCCTATGCACACCGTCGACAGCATTTCAAGCAGTAATTTTTTCAATTGTGGTAAACTATGGGATAAAATTGACCCCGTATATGACAAATACAACTTTTCTTCATCATTCAATGACCGATTTTTAGATAAAAATAAAAAGATTACAATCGGCAATGATGTATGGATCGGTGCCGGCGCAAAGATAATGCGCGGTGTCAATATCGGAGACGGAGCAATTATCGGAGCGGGTGCGGTTGTAACAAAAGACGTTGAACCGTATATGATAGTCGGAGGAGTTCCCGCAAAAGTTATAAGAAAGCGTTTTTCCGATGATATAACAGAACGTCTGTTGAAAATCAAGTGGTGGGATTATTCGCCGGAACTTCTCAGCAATATTGATATTGCAAATGTCACAAACGAATTACTTGATGAACTTGAGAAGCGTATCAAAAACGGTGCAGAAAAAGATCCGGAGCCTGTTTGCTTTGAATTTGATCCTGTGGGCGTTACTGTAACACGTTATGAACATAATACATCGGCAGTGATTTACGACACTAAGATACATAAAATAATAGCCGGCGGAATCAGCGGCAAACCAACTTACAATATGTTTACAAAAAAATTATCTTTAAGAGGTTGGTTCCTGCCCGGAAGCGTATGCTATAATACTGTACAGGTGTACAGCAATGGTGTTTTTACAGGAAACGCAGAGCTTAATAAGCTTTGTCCTGATGTACTGAAAAATTTCCCCGATTATCTGGATTCAAGAGCCGGTTGGGAATTTTCAAAAGTACTTTTGACTGTACCCGGAAACATTACGGTCAAAGCATTCAAGAACAGAACCTTGCTTAACGAAACAAATGCTCAGCCTGATATAGTGACACCGTTGTCCGTTGTAAACAGCAATAATATAAAAGCCAGTCTCAATTATTTGCTTTTCCCGGCAAAATCGGAAATTGCGGTTATTTGTGATGAAGAATATAAAAAAGAAATTACCAATATGTTCGGTTCGGTGTATAATGTAACTGACGCAAGTCAAACTGATCAGATTGTTGTAGCAACACTCGACTGGAAAAAGAAGATGAATGATCCCAGATATAACGATAAAAGAGTATTGCCGTTCTGGATTTATTCGGTATTCAACGGAAATATGCTTAATTATGTTAAACTCAGAACTACTGCTGATTATCTGGGTGCCGATGTAGCCACGCTGATGGCAGAGATAAAGCGCTTATTTTCCAGAAAAATTATGTCAAGCTATGGAAATTGTCAGACTATGCCCATCAACAGTATGTGTTGCACCTCAAAACGACTGATGTCGGAATATATCGTGCTTTCTATCCTGCCTGTTCAGGATATCAGGGGCGATGAGCTGAAGAACGGATTTGCAAGCGGATTTTTATCTCAGATAGATTATCTGATATATCAGAATGTATCGGAAGAAAATAAATTTTCGCCTATGCTTGCAAGCTCTGTAATACTGAAAGGATTACGTCCGGACGCAAAGCGAGTTTGCATACCTAATACTTATTTTAAAGGCTACTATCCGCAGGTTACACATAATTCAAGAAATCCGCATTTCAAAGACCCGAAGCTACAGAACGGAGCGTTTCCTTACGGCGATGCAAACATTATAGCTATGGTCGATAAAATGTCGCCGGAGGAAATAGCCGAAAAGCTGAATTCCGATGATTTCTATTCAAAAGACTTTGTGGAAAAAAATGCGGAAGATTCGATTAACGAACTCAAAGAACGTGAAAAAAAGTGCGATATTTCCATTAGCGATGTTATCGAGCAGAATTACCGGAAACAATTGTTATTCTACTCACAAAATCACCCTAACAGCTTTCTTGTGGAAATTCTGCTTAAACGAATATTTGCATTCACCAATGACAACTACGAAGATTTTGATCCCAAAAAGGCTTATGAGCTCAGCGGCAGACAATTACCGATATATCCGTCAGTAAAAAAAGCGTTGAAACTCCAGTTTGAGTACGATAAATTCAAATGGTGGAATTCACTTAACGAGGAACCGGTTACGCTTCAGCAATATGTAAAAGATTATATTTGGTATTGCTACACAAATTACGGAAAACAGCAATAAGAAACAATTATTCACACCGCACATACAGGATCAACAACATATGATTCCGGCAAACATTAAAATGATAAAGAGAAGGAACAGGTGTAGGATTATGATTATCACTGAAAAAATGAAGCTTTGCAACAAAGAAGGCATTACCGAAATAACAAGGTATGGCAGTTGCACGATAAACGGAGATGTAACTGTTGAGGCTCCGGGTTTTATAAATGCAGGTTGCAAAATCGAGTGTGACAGCATAGGAGCGTTTTCTTTTATCAACTCATCGGTAACTATTCGTGATACAGCAAGAATCGGACGTTTTGTAATGATTGAATCTGATTGTAAAATCGGTTCGACTGAGCATCCGCTGAATTTTGTGTCCGGTCATATCGCTTTCAGAACAAACGGTTTCTTCGGTGGCGATTCATTCTATAAAATTGCGTCTTCAAATGATTTTCAGAACAAATATTCCGAAGAAGAAAACAGGTATCTGAAAAACAGCGGACATTATGAAAAAATCAATATCGGTAATGATGTATGGATAGGTTGCAATTCAATTATCATGCGTGGAGTTACTATAGGTGACGGTGCGGTTGTAGAGGCAGGAAGCGTAGTTAAGGAAGACGTTCCGCCTTATACAATAGTCGGCGGCAATCCGGCAAAGGTGATAAAGAAACGTTTCAGTAATGAAATAATCGAGAAATTGCTTGAGATAAGATGGTGGGATTTCGGTCCGGATATAATGGACGGTATTGATTTTACCAATCCCACTATGAGTGATATGTACAAGATCGACAACAAAATCATAGGTAAATTCCCTGTGATGAAATGCCCCGTTTATCGTTTCAACAGCAAAGGAAACATTGTTTCAAGAAAAGATGTTGACGGTACAGAACTTTATTATAATGATGAATCCGGCAAGATCAAACGAGGCGGAATCAGCGACGGAAACAACGGCTTTATCAATAAAGACAGCGGTGTGCTTACTATTCACGGCTGGTTCCTGCCCGCATATAACTTTGAAAATGTCAAGATATTCGTTGATAACGAGTATGTAGGTGATGCGCAGACACACTTGAAAAGAGCCGATGTCTGCAAGAACGAAACCGGATGTGCTACTCCGTTCTGCGGCTGGAAGCTTGAGGCAAAGTTACCGGATCGCCTTAAGAATTGCACTGCCGGATATATTGTTGTGGAAAATAACGGCAGAACGGTACTCAAACGTGATTTTGCCATTGTCGCTGAATGAAAAGAGGTAAAACTATGAAGAATATCAGCTTGCTTGATTGTACGCTAAGAGATGGCGGTTACGTCAATGACTGGAACTTCGGCAGAGAAACAATGATATGTATATTTGAACGTCTGGTCAGTGCAGGAGTTGACATAATCGAGGTCGGATTTCTCGATGAAAGAAGACCTTTTGACATAAACCACAGTATTCAACCGGATACAGACTGCTATAATGCTATTTACAATGGCTGTGACAAGGGAAAATCACTTGTGTTCGGCATGATCGATTACGGCACATGCGGCATTGAGCATATAGGCGAAAAGAAAGATTCTTTCCTTGACGGTATAAGAATAATCTTTAAGAAGCCTAATGCGCATAAGGCTATAGAACTCGGTAAGCAGATTATGGCAAAGGGCTATAAAGTATGCTATCAGATGGTTTCAATAACCTCATACGACGATCGTGACGTCCTGGATTTTGTCGATGAGGCAAATGCTGCGGAGCCGTTTATGGTATCTATTGTAGATACATATGGACTACTCCACAGTCAGCAACTCAACCATTATTTCGAACTGCTTGACCATAATCTGAAAAGCTCAATCAAGATCGGCTATCACGCGCACAATAATTTTCAGCTTGCATATTCAAACTGCATCTCATTCCTTCAGAAGCGCACGGACAGGGATATTGCGGTAGACGGTACAGTCTACGGAATGGGTAAGTCCGCAGGTAATGCGCCTATTGAACTGTTGATAATGTGCCTTAACAAGTCTTACGGAAAGTCATACAATATCGATCAGGTTCTTGAGGCGATAGACACAAATATAATGAAAATATACCGTGAGCATTATTGGGGCTATAATCTTCATTTCTTTCTCTCGGCGTCTAATGATTGCCACCCGGAATACATCAGATATCTGCTTGAAAAGAAAACTCTGTCAGTCCAGGCTATAAACAACATTGTAAAGGATATCTCCGAGCCGTATAAGCTGAATTACAACAAAGAATGCATTGAGATGCTGTACAGAAAATATCAGGCAAGCATAGAAAATGATGAAAAGAATACCGAAGAACTGTATGCTGATGTAAAGGATAAAACCGTCCTCGTTTTCGGTCCCGGTAAATCACTTAAAATAAACAACGAAAAAGTGAAGCAATACGTTGCAGAAAACGCCCCTGTCGTTATGAGCGCAAATTTTGTATACAGTGATATACCTCAGGATTATATCTTTATGAGCAACTCAAAGAGATACAGTATGATGATAGCCGATATCAACACTAACAAGCTCAACGCAAAGATTGTTGCTACATCAAATATAACTCCTACAGGTGACAGCTTTGACTATGTGCTGAATTATGAGAATTTAAGAGATGACGTTGATGTCATTTCGGATAATTCGCTCATTATGTTACTGAAGCTACTGAAAAATGGTGGTGCGTCAAAGGTTGTATTAGCGGGTTTTGACGGATTTTCTCCGAACAAATCCGAAAATTATTATAATGAGTATCTTGAGCTTTCTGCTGATTATGACAGATTGCTTAACGTAAATGCAGAAATCAAGAAGAAAATTGCTGAGATGCGCAAGGAAATCAATATTATTTTCCTGACGCCCTCTTTATACGAGGAATAACAATGGGAAAATATAAATATGTGCTTTTTGACCTTGACGGCACACTGATGGATACTTCGGACGGAGTAATGAAAAGCGTCGAATATACTGTCAATGAATTGGGCTATCCTCCGCTTGCGCCTGAATGCGTAAGAAAGTTTATAGGACCGCCTATAACAGATTCGTTGAGAAAACAGTTCGACCTGAGTGATGAACAAGCAAAGGCTGCAACAAAGATATTCCGTGATGCGTATAAGGATAAATTTCTGTACTACGCAAAGCCCTATCCCGGAATACAGCGGCTGATCACAGCGCTTGGCAATGCAGGAATAAAAACCGCTGTAGCAACGTACAAACGTGACGATTATGCCAAAAAGCTTCTTGATCATTATGAAATGCTTGCGCCTTTTGATTTTGCTATGGGTGCAGACGACAACAACGTACTCAAAAAATCCGATATAGTAAAAACGTGTCTTGAAAAACTCGGTTGCACCGATTATAATGATGCTGTTCTCATTGGTGATACCTATCACGATGCTACAGGGGCTGAACAGATAGGCGTTCATTTTGTTGCGGTAACATTCGGATTCGGATTCAGAAACATTTCTGATACCGAAGAGTATAATTGCGATGCAGTTTGCAGTAATGTTGAAGAACTTGCAGATGTCCTTCTGTAAAAAATAGTGCAATCCGTCCCCGACCGATAAAGTCGGGGGCATTTGTACTTTATATGTAAATATGTAAATTATCGGATATATAGAGCGGCTAACAATAATTTAATAATCATCATCTGTTGCTTTCAGGCAGGAAATGTGATAAAATAATAATAATAATATGTATTTTTGAACCGGAACAGGAGGTGTACAGTTATGATAAAGCATTTAAAAGCACTTAACGGCAAAGTTGCAGATAATTCCGTCTGTTCGCATATACAGAAAATATTGCTTATCATTCTGAATGTACTCCTGATAATAGCGGCGTTGGTAGCGGCAGGGCTTTATACCCGCTTCATAAATATGAAACAGCGCAATGTGAATGCCGATTCTTTTGTATCTACCGTAGAAACGATTAAACAGGTAACCGACAACTATCTTGATAACGAAAAAGGCTATGCAGATAACTGGGCAAATTATATCAGCTATAACCATATGGATCTTTTGCAGGCTATGGATTATATCCGTAATACCAATACAAATTCTGACCGATACGTTCATTTTGTTGATATGCAGACATATACAGCGTATTCGGTTTATTCAAACAGCGGAGATAACATTGCGCGTTGCTATATGGAAATAAAAGAACGTGACAGCGAAACCGACCGGATTTTCATAAAGAATATGGAAATGATGTTTGATGCCGGAAAAGATGAATCATTGCTCCTCGGCAAATATCGTGACGATATTACGCAGCTGACCGTTGTAAGCGTAGGAACAAAAGTTACGCTCAGAGAAAACGACAGAGATATTGATTATCTGTTGTTAAGACTTATACCGGTAGACAGTCTGAAAAAAGAGTGGGTGTTCACTGTGGCTTTTCAATCGGCTGAGATCGGAATGATCACGAATACGGGCGCTTATGTAGTGCAGTCGAACTCAATGAAGGCGAATACGTTTATCGACCTTATACGCAATTATAATTACCCCGATGATTACAATAAATCCGATGATTTTGCGGCAGAACTTGCACAGAACGAAAACGGGCTTGTAAAATACAAGAATTCAAAGGGCGAGATGTGCTACTGGTACTATTCCGCATTCGACAACAACTCCGGTATTGACATACTCGGTATGATAAAAAGCGATGTTCTGGACGCTACCGAAAACAACTGGATGGTGGTATTGATAATCTGCGGTGTGCTTATTCTGCTGATTATAATAGACGGCACACATATACTTATGATAAACAGACAACTGCGCAAAACTGTGATCTACGCAGAGCAAGCAAGTGAGGCAAAAACGCAGTTTCTCTCATCTATGTCACACGATATAAGAACGCCTATGAATGCCGTGGTCGGTATGACTCAGATAGCTAAGAAGAATATCAACGATCCTCAGTATGTTTCTGCTTGTCTTGACAAGGTAACACTGGCGTGCAATCACCTGATAACACTGATAAACGACATTCTTGATATATCAAAGGTAGAGAGCGGTAAAATGGCACTTTCTCCCGAGAGTGTACAAATAAATTCTCTGCTTGAAAATATAGTAAATATAATTCGTCCGCAGATAAATGATAAAAATATAAAGTTTGACTATTACGCTCACGATATACCTTTCGACTGTATTACAGCCGATGGGCTGAGGCTCAGTCAGATCTATATGAATCTGCTCAGCAATGCGTACAAGTATACGAATAAAGGCGGCCATATAGAACTTGAGATATACGAAGAGCTGAATGACTGCAAGAACGATAATGTAAGACTTGTCTACAGAGTAAAGGACGACGGTATAGGTATGAGCGATGAATACATGAAAACCATGTACGATTCATTCACAAGAGCAGAGCGCAGTACAATAAGCAAGATACAGGGCTCAGGTCTCGGACTGGCTATAGTAAAGCAGTTTACCGATATGATGCACGGAACGATAGAGTGTCAGAGTACCGAAGGCATAGGCACCGAATTTATCGTCAGAATAGAATTTCCGATATCACGGGATAGGGCAAATAAGAACGACATTTCAGGAATTCAGGCGGAATATACAAAGAGTGAATTTGAAGGTATGCGTGTACTCATAGCAGAGGATAACGATCTTAATTATGAGATCGTTGAAACAATGCTTGACGAGTACGGAATTATCTGCGACCGTGCCGAAAATGGCAGTGAATGTGTAAAAATAATCACATCGTCCGATGATAATTATTACAGTGCGATACTTATGGATATACAGATGCCGGTAATGAACGGCATAGAAGCGGCAAAACTGATAAGACAGAGCGCTGTTCCTTATGTCCGCAATATCCGGATAGTTGCGGTTACCGCAGACGCTTTTGCCGAGGATATACAGGCTTGTAAAGATGCAGGTATGAATGCCCACATTTCTAAACCCATAAATATAAACAATGTGCTTAAGATTTTAAGACAGATCCGGAGTAATGAGCATAATTAGAAAATAGGCAGACTGCGGCACTTACAGCAGTGGATATCCGGCGGATCGGGCGAGCTTATCGACAACGGATGTAACGACAATACGGCAAACCGTGGGGCTGGTTTTAAGTAAACAAGAACAGCGATGATTACGAATATGCGGTAGAATCAATATGCTTCCCGGCAACCGAAAAAAGGTAAGCACAATAGCTTCGTCAAGGGTATGTCCTATGTTGCAAACAATAGCGCCGCTGAGCGTTACGACGCATTGAAGAATGATAATAACGCTCAGCTCAGTAAAGCATAATCTGTTATGCTTAAAATACATATCGGAATTTCACATTTTGCAATTGACATTTTAACTGATGTATAGTATAATATAAACGTTTTTAGAAAGAGCAACGAATATTGAGAAAGGAAACAGAAATGAAGAAGTTAACAGCATTATTATTAAGCGCAGTAATATGCGTTTTTATAGTCGGTTGCAGCAGTGAACCTGCGCAGGAAAGCAGTGAACAGCAGACATCTGCGGATACAACAAGTTCTGCGGTTGAAGTTCCGGCTCCCGAAGGTTTTAAGATAGAAGGCACAAAGCTTATAGACGGCTATGGCGAAGAGTTTGTGATGCGTGGTGTAAACCATGCCTATACATGGTTCAAGAGCGATACAGACAATGCCATTGAGGGCATTAAATATGTAGGTTCAAATACGGTACGTCTTGTATTGTCCGATGGCGATCAGTGGGAAAAGGTAACAAGAGCGGAGCTTAAGAGCCTTATCAGAAAATGTAAGAAAAATCAGCTTGTAGCAGTGCTTGAGATACATGACGGCGCAGGCAAGGACGATGTTTCATATCTTAACAATGCGGTAGATTACTGGATAAGTATGAAGGATCTGCTGAATGAAAACAAGGCATATGTTCTTGTAAACATAGCAAACGAATGGTACGGAACATACGATAAGCTCGAAACATGGCGTGATGCCTATATCGACGCAGTAAAGAAGCTGAGAGATGCAGGCGTTGAGAATACTCTTGTAATCGACAGTGCGGGCTGGGGACAGTGTGCGGACAGTGTTCTGAACTATGGCGAGGAGATCCTGAAAGCCGATAAGGACGCAAACACAATGTTTGCGGTGCATATGTACGGAACTGCCGGCAAGAACGAGAAGATAATCAAGAACACTATCGATACGGCTCAGAGCAAGAATCTCTGCCTGCTTATAGGTGAATTCGGCTGGAATCATACAGACGGCAAGGTTGACTATGAAACGATAATGCAGTACTCGACAGAGAAGAACGTCGGATACCTTGCATGGTCTTGGAAGGGCAACGGCGATGATGTAAACTATCTTGACGTTTCGCGCGACTGGGCAGGCGTTGACCTTACAACCGAATGGGGTAAGCCGCTTGTTGATGGCGAGTACGGTATAAAGAAAACTTCAAAGGTATGCTCTGTCTATACAAAGTACGCAACCGATGATACAGGCAGTACGGACGAAGCTACAGATCCTGTAGAGTAATCCGAAAATATGAATATTCTGACCGGCGCACCGCAAAGTGCGCCGGTTGTTGCATTTTATGTGCTTTTTGTAGTATAATCGGTATTGAAAAATGTATATTGCCGACAGGCGATCAGTGAAAGCAAAATTAACGGTAAACGGAAAACGCATTATTACGGAGAATTACATATGAACAGTATAAAAGTAGCATTGTTACAGCTTATGCCGAAAGAAAATTTACAGGGAAATATCGAAAAGGGAATACGGGCAATAGAAAAATCAGCAATGATGGGTGCTGATATTGCGCTTTTCCCTGAAATGTGGAGTTGCGGATATGATTTTCCGCAGGACAAGAATGCTCTGCGAAAACTTGCTGTGAGCCGTGACAGCGGTTATACGGAAGCGTTCAGAAAAGCGGCAGTCGATAATGATATAGCGGTAGCAGTGACATATCTTGCAAAAAACGGGAGCAACGCGCCTTTCAATACAGTAACGCTGTTTGACAGGCACGGAGCGGAGATGTTCACCTATCACAAGGTGCATACCTGCGACTTTGGCGATGAAAGAGTGCTGTCGCACGGAGATGAGTTTTTCACGGCTGAGCTTGACACAAAGAGCGGAAAAGTGAATGTCGGGGCGATGATATGCTATGACAGGGAATTTCCCGAAAGTGCAAGAATACTTATGCTCGAAGGTGCGGAGCTTATACTTGTGCCGAATGCCTGCCCGATGGAGCTGAACCGCATTTCACAGCTGAGGGCAAGAGCGTATGAGAATATGACAGGTATTGCAACGGTAAATTATCCTTATGGCAAGCCTGACTGCAACGGTCATTCTACCGCTTTTGACGGCATAGCCTACAGGGTAGACGGAAGCGGCGGAAGAGATACGCTGGTAATCGAAGCAGGTGAACGTGAGGGCATATACATTGCCGATTTTCCTATTGACGATATGCGTGAATATCGCCGCAGAGAAGTACACGGAAACGCATTCCGCCGCCCGGAGCTTTACAGCCGGCTTACCGATATGACGGTGGCCGAGCCGTTTATAAGAGAGGAGAAAAATCCGTGACATCGTGCACAAACCGCAGTGTAACCCACACTGTGACAGTCGGCAACAGAAAAATCGCCTATGAGCTTACCCGCAAGAAAGTAAAAAACATAAACCTAAGGATAAAGCCTGACGGCTCGGTGCATGTTTCGGCGTCTAACGCCGTGACAATTGCCGTTATCGAGCGCTTTATGAAGCAAAAGGCAGATTTTATCCTGTCAGCAATTGATAAGTACAGTGAGCGCGGTGTCAAGGGCAAAATGCAGTTTGTTGGCGGAGAAAAGCTACCGATACTCGGGAGAGAACGCACGCTGTATGTGCTTAAGGCAACACGAAATTCCGTTACCGATAAGGACGGAAACATAACGCTGTCGGTTACGGATACAGATGACTATGAGCTTAAGTACAAGGTATACATCACCTGGCTCATGGCACAGTGCCTTGAGATAATAACATTGCTGTGCAAGGCGGCATATGACGAATATTACCGCTCGCTCGGAATTAAATTCCCCGTGATAAAGGTAAAGGATATGCGCTCAAGGTGGGGAAGCTGTATACCGTCAAAGGGAATACTTACATTCAATGTTCACCTGATGGAATATCCGTTTGCCGCCGCAGAATATGTAGTCGCACACGAATTTACTCACTTCTTGCAGGCAAATCACAGTGCACGGTTTTATGCAGAACTGGCAAAATTCATGCCCGATTACCGTGAAAGGGAAAAATTGCTGAAAGGCTGAATTACTGCATATAGCTGTGATACTATCCGATTTGAGAAATATATAAACAGAGCCCGGGGATTTCTCCTCGGGCTTTTTATCGTTTATAGTTTACAGCGCCTTTATAAGCTCATCGTAAATCGGCGCATAGTGTGCGTCCGTTATGCCAAAGTCCATCTCTTTGTACGACCATACAGCACGGGCGATATGATACTTTTCAAATGCCTCGTGTATCAGTCTGAACCAGTTCAGAGTACCCTCTGTGTCAGCCTGATCGATAACTCCGTATTCACCGCAGTAAAGAGGAAGATCAAGCTTTTCGGCAACATTTATGGCATCGCCGAACATCTTTACAAAGAAACTGCTGTCTATCATACCTGTTATGCCGTTAAAGTCTGAAGCAAAATCCTCGCCGAAGTATTTCCTGCTGTCAGCAAGAAGTTTTTCAGCCGTTGCAGGAAATGTCGTGCGGTACGACTTATCAAGACTGTCTATCCAGCCGGCACCCTGGTGTGTGAAAACAAGAGGGTTGTAGCAGTGGAAGGTCAGCACAATGTTTTCGTCCCACGGAATGTCAAGCTTTGTCAGTCCGTAGATGCTTGAGTTGAAGATACCGCCGATAACTATCTTTGTATCTGGCGCGATCTTTCTTATTTCCTTTACAGTGCGGCTTGCTATCTTGTTCCACGACTCTGTGAAATCTGCGCTTGTGATCTCGTTGAGCAATTCAAATGCTATATGCTCATCGTTGCCGTAGCGCTTTGCTATCTCCTGCCATAGATATACAAACTGATCCTGTAATTTTTCGTTCGCGAAAAATCCGCAATATGTCGGGTCATCAAATATATATCCGCAGGTCTTATGCAGATCGATCACAATGTTAAGACCGTGCTTTTTGCACCAGCCGACACAGTTTTCAATATAAGCCATTCCGCTTTCGATAAGCTTTCCGTCTTCAGTCTGGATCACGTTGTAGTCAACAGGCATACGAACGTGGTCAAGTCTCATAGAGGCTATCTTTTCGATATCCTTTTCAGTGATGAATGTCGAGTAGTGCTCATCGTTATAATTCTTGCCGCATTGTGATATCCAGCCGCCGAGGTCAATACCTTTATAAAATCCGTCAAAGTTTCGCATAGTTTTTTCTCCGTCATAGTTATAGTGTGGGCAGGGAAAGCCCTGCTTTTTTCTTTAGTTTGCACCTTAATTATAACAGCGGAAGTGAAAAAGCAATACCTATAATGTGACTAATTTTATATTTTTGTGTGATTATTTTCTGCCGAGCGCTTTTGCAAGGTCGCTTTCGGGGTTGTCGGTCGGCGTGATATTGTAGTTCTTCACAAGCACATCAAGCACTCCCGGAGAAATAAACGCAGGCAGAGTAGGACCCAGTAAAATATTCTTTATGCCGAGATACAGAAGCGTCAGCAGTATGCAGACGGCTTTCTGCTCATACCACGACAGAACAAGCGTCAGCGGCAGGTCGTTTACAGAACAGCCGAAAGCATCCGCAAGCGCAAGCGCTATCTTTATTGCGCTGTATGCGTCATTGCATTGTCCGCAGTCGAGTATTCTCGGTATGCCGTCAATTGTGCCGAGGTCAAGGTCGTTTATACGGTACTTTCCGCAGGCAAGCGTTAAAATAAGCGTATCCGGCGGTGTAGCCTTTGCAAAGTCGGTATAGTAGCTTCTGCTCGGGCTTGCACCGTCACAGCCGCCGATAAGGAAGAAGTGCTTTATCTTTCCCTGCTTTACAAGCGCTACTATTTCATCTGCTCTTGACAATACGGCATTATGAGCAAAGCCCGTCATAACAGTGTGACCGCCGTTCATACCGGTCATTTCCTTGTCCTCGTCATAGCCGCCGCATTCAAGCGCTTTTGCTATAACGGGTGAAAAATCCTTGTCGTCACCGATGTGGACAAGCTCCGGGTAAGACACGACAGAGGTTGTAAACACTCTGTCGCTGTAGCTCTGTCTTACCGGCATAATACAGTTTGTGGTAAACAGTATCGGAGCGGGAATGTTGTGAAATTCCGACTGCTGGTTCTGCCAGCCTGTGCCGAAGTTGCCTTTTAAATGTTTATACTTTTTAAGTCCGGGATAGCCGTGTGCGGGGAGCATTTCGCTGTGGGTATAGATGTTTATACCCTTGCCCTCGGTTTGCCGGAGCAGGAGCTCCATATCGTGCATATCATGACCGCTGACAACGATAAAAGGACCTTTTTCTATCGTCAGCGGAACAACGGTCGGCACGGGGTTTCCGTAGCTTTCGGTGTTTGCGCTGTCAAGCATAGCCATACACTTAAAATTGACCTCACCTGTCTTAAGCGCAAGCCTTAACAGCTTATCCGGGTCGTTTTCGCCCTCTATCGCCCTGAGTGCCGTATAGAAGAAAGCGTTTACCTCGCTGTCGGTTTTACCGAGCGCAAGAGCGTGATACGCATAAGCCGCCATACCCTTGATACCGAACAGGATAAGCGATTTCAGCGAGCGGATATCATCGCTTGCTTCCCATAGCCTTGACAGCTCATAGTCGTCAACATGGTTCTTGTATATTCTGCGTTTCTCGTCCTTGACCTCAGCTGTAAGCTCCTTTACCGTATGGGTATTGAAGTTTACGTTGGTGATCGTCGTGAACAGACCTTTCAGGACAAGACGGTCGGTGCAGTCGGTGGGTGCGCCGTATTCTGCGGCTTTTGCAAGTCCTATAAGAGCGCCGATAAGCTCGTCCTGCGCCTTTGCAGTGTCGCTTTTCTTGCCGCAGACACCTGCCTTACCGTTGCATTTTTCGTTGTGTGCCGTCTGCTGGCACTGAAAACAGAACATTTCGTCAGTCATTAGTTTCCTCCGGGTAGCGTTATTTTATTTTTACTTCATTTAAAAGTGGCTTTCCTGCAAAGAATGCGTCGAGATTTTCAAATGTGGTTACTGCGATATTGCGCAGTGCTTCACGGGTGAGAAAAGCCTGATGAGAAGTGAGCAGTACATTCGGGCGTGAAATAAGCAGGGCGAGCACATCGTCCTTTATTATCGTATCCGACATATCCTCAAAGAAAAAGTCGCCTTCCTCCTCGTATACGTCAAGCCCTGCACCTCTTATCTTTCCGCTGTTCAGTGCGTCAAGCAGGGCAGTGCTGTCGATAAGTGCGCCTCTTGAAGTGTTGATTATAAAAACATCGTTTTTCATCTTGGAAAAGGCGCTTTTATCAAGCATTCGTCTGTTCTTGTCGGTAAGCGGACAGTGAAGCGATATTACATCGCTGTTGGCATACAGCGTATCGAGGTCAGTGTAGATGAAATCAATGTCCTTTGCAGGGTATGGGTCATAAGCCAGTACATCCATACCAAAACCGTGACAGATATCTATAAATGCTCTGCCTATCTTACCTGTACCGATCACGCCTGCGGTTTTGCCGTGCAGGTCGAAACCCGTGAAGCCCGCTATATTGAAATTGAAGTCGCGCACGCGGATATAAGCACGATGTATCTTTCGGTTGAGCGAGAGGAGAAGAGCCATTGCGTGCTCTGCAACAGCATAGGGTGAGTAAGCGGGTACTCTTACTATCTTTATCCTGCCCTGCGCCGCTTTCGTGTCAATGTTGCTGTAGCCTGCACTTCGCATTGCTATTATCTTTGTACCGCCGTCACACAGCGTGTCAACGGTTCTTCTGTCAATATCGTCATTGACAAATGCACATACTGCTTCACAACCTTTAGCCATTACCGCAGTACGGTAATTCAGCTTTGACTCGATGTATATCATCTCATATCCGGTATTGACGTTATCGAATGACGCTTTGTCATATGACTTTGCATCGAAAAATGCTATCTTTTTCATAGGCTACGATAACCTGCTGTCTTCCTTTCGCTGAAAATAGCCTTTCGGTCTGCGGCAGACAGGACAGTATTCCGGAGGGGTAGTGCCGCAGTGGATATATCCGCAGTTGCGGCAGAGCCACACCGTTTCGCCTGAAGAAGAACGTATGCTTCCGTCAGAGAGCATTTTAGCAAATGTGTTGAAGCGGATTTCGTGGTCTTTTTCTATAGCGCCGACACGCTCAAACAGGTCAGCTATATTGTCAAGCCCTTCCTGCCTTGCGGTTTCGGCATATTCCTTATACATTTGCGTCCATTCGTAGTTTTCGCCGTGGGCGGCTCTTTCAAGCGCTTCGGCGGTTTTCGGCATACCTTTGAAAATAAGACCGAACCAAAGCTCTGCGTGAGCTTTTTCGTTGTTGGCAGTGGTGCGGAATACCTGTGATATTTCTTCGTCGCCGTCGGCTTTTGCATTGTCGGCATATATCTCATAGCGTACCATTGCCGCCGCTTCGTTTGCAAATGCGGTTTTCAGGTTTTCAAGTGTTTTTGACTCGGATAATTGCATAAAAAATCTCCTTTGCTTTAGTTACCGTTATTGTAACCGAAGAAAAGGAGAATATTTATTCAAATTTTGTTTTGCAGGGAAAAATTACTTTCTTATGAAAAGTACGCCGAGAGTGTTTGGCCCGCAGTGACTGCAAACTGTACAGCCTGCATCGGTTTCGAGTATCTCTTCAAATTTTCCGAGCTTCTTCACTGTTTTATGGGCTATATCGATTATCTCTTTATCGCTGGGTGAGTGGGTGATGAATATGCGCTTGTAATCAATGTCATCTCTGTCTGACAGGCGCTCAGTGATATATTTTTCTATACAAGCGGAATATTTACCTCTGTATTTCTTGCCGACAACCATCTTGCCGTCCTTTACTTCTATGCAGGGACGGAGCGAAAGAAGGTTAGCGCCCAGTGCCGCAAGCGTAGAGCATCTGCCGCCTTTACGCAGAAAATCCAGCTTTTCTATTACAAAGCTTGCTTCAACTTTTGCTGTAAGAGAGTTCAAAGCCTTTACAATATCCTCCGGAGTTTCGCCTGCCTGCGCCATCTCTGCAGCCCTGAGCACTATAAGTCCGCTGCCTGTTGAAAGGTTGCGGCTGTCGATGATATACACGTTGTCAAAATTTTCAGCGGCAATGCAGGCATTCTGGTAACAGCTCGAAAATTCGGCGCTGATATCAACGTGGATGACTGCGTCGTATTCCTTGCTGAGAGGTGTGAATGCATCGACATAGTCGGCTACATTCACTGCGGCGGTAGAAGTCAATGCACCTCCTGCTTTTACATGGTCAAAAATATCCTTTGGGGTAATTTCAAGTCCGTCCTTGTAGGATTTGCCGTCCTTGACAATGTAAAGCGGAAGAATTGTAATGTTGTACTTTTCGACCAGCTCCTTTGAGAGGTCGCAGGTGCTGTCGGCTGTGATTTTTATATTCATAGCTATGTTCCTTTCACTGAAGATGTTGATTTCGATTAAAATAAGTATATCATATTTTGTACGAAACGGCAATAGTTTTATTGTGCATAAGCGGAAATTTATCGAAATTATATAAAATGCTTGACCTTTCAAGAAAAATATGGTATTATAATGGTAAAAAAATTTCCGGAGGTAATTTTTATGCAATATGAGATCAAAGGTACACCGCTACCTGTTGTAATATGCAATGTCGGTGCGGGAGAATCAATGTATACCGAAAAGGGCGGTATGAGCTGGATGACACCGAATATGCAGATGTCAACGAATGCGGGCGGCAGTTTCGGCAAGGCAATGTCGAGAATGTTCTCGGGTGAGTCGATGTTCCAGAATATATACACTGCACAGGGCGCACCCGGTCAGATAGCTTTTGCGTCAAGCTTTCCCGGTGAGATACTGGCAATGGACGTGTCGCAGGGGGCTGTTATAGCGCAGAAGAGCGCATTCCTTGCGGCAGAGATGAGCGTGAATATGAGCATACATTTCCAAAGAAAGCTCGGAAGCGGCTTTTTCGGCGGCGAGGGCTTCATAATGCAGAGGTTCGAGGGCAGTGGTATGGTGTTTCTCGAAATTGACGGCTCGGTAATTACATATGATCTTCAGGCGGGACAGTCTATGCTTGTTGACACGGGATATCTTGCGGCTATGACCGAAGGCGTTTCGATAGATATCGAGAGCGTAAAGGGAATAGGCAACAAGCTGTTCGGCGGCGAGGGCTTCTTCAATACCAAGGTAACGGGACCCGGTAGAATATGGCTTCAGACAATGCCTGCTTCGGCAATTGCCGCGGCTATCGATCCGTTTATCACTACGGCGAAATGATGAGATGAATATAAAAAAATCCGCCTTTTCACGGGCGGATTTTTTATGTGTTATGCGTTTTTGATAAGCTTTCTTATCTGCGGTACGCTCAGCAGTATCACAGCACCGACTGTTGTGAATACGATTTCGGGGAGCATATATGAGCCGTTGTAGAGAAGACTGTACAGCCACGGCTCGTTTATCGTAAGACCGTTCCACAGCTCGCCGAATGAGCCGAATATCACCACTCCGCTTATGTAGTGGCAGACAAGGCGCAGTACCATTGCAAGTACCGAGCCACCTATCATACCGGGTATGCCGTACTTTCTGAACATACCTGCAAGACCGAGCACAGTGAACGCAAGTATGTAGTCAAGAAGAATGCAACCGATAAGTGCGGCGGGAGTAAGTCCCCAGCCCATAAGACCTTCTGCACAGCCCTGACCGAACTGTATCAGCGAGAATACGAAGGAAGCGGCAAGACCGGCGCCTATACCTCGTTTAAGGCTGAAAATGACTATCGGGAGCATTGATAGAAGAGTTATCGAGCCGCCCCACGGCAGATTGATGATTTTGATAAAGCTGAGTGCGGCAGCAAGCGCAACCATTACCGCTCCCTCTACAAGTGTAAGTACTTTTTCGTTTTTCATCTGAAAAACCTCCGTTAAAATAAATTTAACCGAATACTTTGCGTTAAACGCAAAAATCCCCGACAGAAACTGCCGGGGATAACGAGCTATAGAAATATGTTGAAATTCCTACGGCGGCATTATCCGCATCAGGTCAAGGGTCGAAGCCGAACTTCCTCTCAGCAAAAAGCTCCCCTATTCAGTCTGATATTATTGTAGCACCGAAATTGCGAAATGTCAAGGAAACAGAAAACGGAGCGTATGTTGCAACGCTCCGTTTAAATTTATGCTTTTTTGCTTTTCAGCGAGAATTTCGGCTCTGTTCCTTTGATAAGACGCTTGATGTTTTCTTTATGCCGCCATGTCATAAGTGCTACCGAGAGAATGCAAAGTATCAGCACGGGAAGAGGCGTACCGAATATTGCAAGGGTTATCGGGCAGGAAATACCTGCAATGATAACAGACAGTGACATAAACTTCACTGTGAAAAGAAGTATCATCATTATAGCCATTGCAATTAGTGCCGTTCTCCAGTCGATGAGCCAGATTGAGCCGACCGCTACAAGAAATGCCTTTCCGCCGTTGAACTTATACCATATAGGAAAGCAGTGACCAAGCATTGCAAACAGCCCCGCATAAGCCGCACCAAGCTGAAAATTTTCGCCGACCGCTCCGAATGCAAAGCCTGCCGCAAGGCACACTATAAAGGATTTCAGAATGTCGAGCAGGAAAACGAACCACGCATATTTTCCGCCGAAAACACGCTTGAAATTTGTAAAACCGGGATTTTTACTGCCGAGCTCTCTTATGTCCCTGTGGTATATCAGCTTTGACATTACGATTGCAGGGTTCAGCCCGCATACGAGGTACGGTACAATCGCCGCCAGAATAAATACGATTATCATTTCAGGTTTCATAATTATTGCAGGATAAGCATAAGGTCGTATACCTCCTGTCCTCCGTCTATAGTGTAAACTTCCATCATCGGATATTCGGCAGACATACGGGCGGTGAATTCTTCACGCTCGCTGTCGGTCATTTCCTTGCCGAATACAGCTATAAGAAATTCGTGGCTTTTTGCGTTCAGCTTATCAAGAAGAAGCATTGCCGTGTCGATCTTGTTACCGTCGGACGCAAGCATTTTCTTGTCGGTAAAGCCTATATAAGCGTCCTTGTCGATGCTTACTCCGTCAATATCCGCATTTCTTACGGAATGGGTTATCATACCGGTGATAACGCCCTGCATGGCTTCTTCAAGCTCGCCTGCGATAGCGTCTGTATCGCCGCTGTCGTAAGATAACATTGTCAGCGCCGCATAACCCTCGCCTATATTGTGACTGGGCACTACACGCACATCGCTGTCCTTGTAAAGCTCAGCCGCCTGGTTTGCCGCCATTATGATATTGCTGTTGTTCGGCAGAACGAAAATCGTTTTGGCGTTGACCTCGTCAAATGCGGATATAAAATCCTCTGTTGACGGGTTGTTGGTCTGTCCGCCGGAAATAACATAATCTGCGCCAAGCTCGGTAAATGTCTGCTTTATGCCCTCGCCCGATGCGGTGGTAACAAGCGCATAGGGCTTTTTTTCAGATTTTTTCTTATTTCCCTTTTTCTCGTCAAAACGGTTGCTTATAACTGTTTCGTTGTGCTGGAGAGTCATATTCTCGATTTTCAGCGTCAGGAACTCGCCGTACTGCTGGCAGTAATCAAGCACTGTACCGGGTGTCATTGTGTGGACGTGAACCTTTACGACTGTACCGCTGATAAAGGCTACTATCGAGTCGCCGACTGTTTCAAGATATGCTTTAATCTTATCAAGGTCGAAATTCTTAACATCTGTCTTACAGGTCTGGAGCTGTAAAAGAAACTCAGTGCAGTAGCCGAATTTCATTACGCTGTTCTCGTCAAAGCCGTTTGTGTTGACCGGCTTTACGTTGTTGTCAACCGTATGGATATCATCGGTCGGAACCGTTGATACAAATTCGTCGCCGTTTGCCGCTTTGATTGCGCCGTCTGCTATATAATAAAGACCTGCGCCGCCGCTGTCTATTACGCCTGCTTCTTTCAGAACGTCAAGAAGTTCCGGTGTACGTCTGAGCGATGCGTTCATCTCATTTATATAGTCGTTTGCAAAGCTTGCAAATGTGCTGTCTGCTGTGATACGGCTTGACGCATACTCTGCCGCTTCTCTTGCAACAGTCAGGATAGTGCCCTCGGTCGGTTTGTTTACTGCGGCGTATGCGCTTTCAACACCTGATTTCAGCGCATTTGCAAGATCCTCAAGATTTGCGTTTTCCTTGCCCTCAAAGCCCTTTGCTATTCCTGCAAAGAACTGAGAGAGAATAACTCCCGAGTTTCCTCTTGCGCTCATAAGCATACCGTCTGCGAGCATCCTTGACGCCTTATCAAGAGTAAGTCCGTCATGGATATCAAGACGGCTCAGTCCGCCGCCTATAGTCCTTGACATATTCTCACCCGTGTCACCATCGGGAATCGGAAATACGTTGAGATCGTTCACTATACTTGCATTGGCACGGAGATTGGCTGCGCCGCCGCTCACCATCTTTATGAATGTCTGCCCGTCGATCGTTTTTGTCAGCATTGTTTCAGCCCTCGAATGTTACTTCTTTGCCGAAGCCGAATACGCCGAGTGTGTTAGGTCCTACAGACGCACCGACGATAGGTCCGATGTAGCCGACGTATATCTCATCGCAGGGAATCTCTTTCTTTACCATTTCCCTGAGCTGTTCCGCTTCTTCCGCACAGTCGGCGTGAGCTATGTAGATACGCTCCTGTTTTGTATCGCCGACAGCCTCTTTGAGCAGTGCAACTATCTCTGCAAGAGACGCGGCACGACCCTTTACCTTTTTGATAGGCGTGTTGTTGCCGTTGATATCCGAAATTATTATCGGCTTTACGCCGAACAGATTTCCGAAGAAAGCAGAGGAAGCCTTTACTCTGCCGGCTCTTTTAAGGCAGTCAAGGCTATGAACGGTAACAAACATATTTATTTTTTTGCGTTCTGCCGTTATTCTGTCCGCAACTTCTTTTGCGCTCATACCCTGCTTTGCATACTCTGATGCTCTTATTGCAAGCGCACCTTCTGCCATGCAGGAATTCTTTGAATCTATGCAGTAGATCTCGGCATCGGGATAGTCTGCAAGAAGTTTCTTCGCAACTACTTCACCGGTGTTTACCGAACCCGAAAGCTTTAATGAACAACCTATATATACTATATTGAAGCCGTCTGTAAGATACTTTGAAAATATCTTTTCAAATTCTTCAGCGGGTACCTGGTTTGTGAATACACGCTCGCCGTTACGCATTATATTGTACAGTTCCTTAGGTGTGTAATACTCAAAGTCAAGGCTCGCCCATTGCTCTTTGCCTTTGTATGTCGTCTGCATACGGGCATAGTCGATGTCATATTTTTCTCTTAAGTCCTTACCGATGTCAGCACAAGAATCGGTGATGATTTTTACCGGTCTCATAAATTCCTCTCCTTACGGATAATTGAAATAATAGATTCGGGGATCAGCGGTATGATCTGCACATCTATATTACATAAAATAACATTTCAGTTAAATTAAAATAAGTGTAAATATTTATTACTCACCGCTTGACTTATGCCCCATGTGTGTATTATAATATAAATGTGGCATAACTGCAATGGACGTTGTAATTTGTGATTGTGGTATAATACTCATAAGATATCGCTTGATGAGGAATATTGCACACGTTAGTCAAAAAATGTAGAATAAACACAGTAGATAACGAAATAAGGTGGAAGTAATGCAAGAAGAGAAAAAGCTTGACAGAAGAGTGATAAAGACGAAAAAAGCAATAAGGAACGCATTTGCAAAGCTTATCAGCGAAAAGGACATAAACAAGATAACGATCAAGGATATAGCGGATACGGCGGACATAAACCGAAAGACGTTCTACAACTATTACAGCGGCGTGTATGAGATAATAGAGGAAATAGAAAAGGAGCTTGTCGGAGAGTTTGAGGATCTGCTGAGCGGAATCGATTTAAAAACGACTTTGCGTGATCCGTCGGTATTGTTTTCAAGGCTCACAGAAAAGATCAGCGATAATCTTGAGTTCTACGGTTATCTGATGAAAGCGTCATCAAGCGCTAACCTGTTTGTAAACAAGGACGGCAAGCTTGACAAGTGCGTAAGAAACGCCTTTGCAAGTCAGATGGATATTGATGAATCGACCATAGCTATTATGACAGACTTTATTCTGTCGGGTATGCTTGTCGTATATCACCGCTGGTTCAACAGCGACCGCAGTACGGATATCGAAAAGGTTTCGCAGACGCTCGGCACGCTTTGCTGTGATGGCATTGCGGGAATTGTCGGAGAAGTGTAAAAAGCTTGACTTTTATCATCTGCTGTGCTATAATACCCATAACTTAAGGGAGTAGACGGCGAAATATCGTGGCAAGTCAACATACTGGCAGTAATTTTTAATTACAGTCTGGTTTGTCTTAAATGTTGAGACTTGAGTACAGGATAACTGTACTCAGGTCTTTTTTATTGCTCATTTTCGGATAAACTCCTGCATACGCTATATTCGGAGGACAAGTTATGAGATTATTGGAATTATTTCTTATCGCTGTGGGACTTTCAATGGATGCATTTGCTGTGAGCGTCTGTAAGGGGCTGTCCGAGCGACAGCTTAAAGCAAAGCACTATCTTATTATCGGTGTATGGTTCGGCGGATTTCAGGCTATAATGCCGACAATCGGTTATCTTCTGGGCACGACCTTTGAGCAGTATATCACTGCTGTTGACCACTGGATAGCATTTGTACTGCTGTGTCTTATCGGCGGCAATATGGTAAGGGAGGCGCTGTCAAAGGACGAGGAGAAGCTTGACGCTTCATTCAGTTTCAAGACTATGTTCCTGCTCGCCATAGCGACAAGTATCGACGCTCTTGCGGTAGGTATAACATTTGCATTGCTCCCGGATGTAAATATAGTTGCGGCTGTGCTGTTCATAGGAGCTACAACATTCATTCTTTCCGCAATAGGATTAAAGGTCGGAAACGTATTCGGTGCAAAGTACAAGTCAAAGGCAGAGCTTGTCGGAGGTATCATATTAATACTTATAGGTACTAAAATTCTGCTGGAACATTTAGAAATTATAAATTTCTGATAATTGGGGCGGCTGTCATGACGACTGCCGCCTTTTGCTGTAATATCGCCGTAAAACGGTGGCAGAATAGTTAATGGCGGTTATGCTGTGTGCTTTCAAAAAAGCTTGCATTAGCAGTGGCAATGTAGTATAATTATTAAGATAGGGCAGTTATGCCCGGGGAAAACAAAATTCAGTAGAAAGAGGAACAGTATGGCACAGGAATTTACCGTATCGTTACAGGCAATAATCGATGAGTGCAAGCTCGAGGTTATCCACACACCGCAGGACCCCGCGAAGATATTTATTTCAAATATCGATGTAAACCGTCCCGGACTTCAGCTTGCAGGATTTTATGAATATTTCGACAAGGGCAGAATACAGATAATAGGCAAGGCGGAAACCGCATATCTTGAACAGTGCGGAGCAGAAATAAGAGCACAGAGAATAAAGAAATTCTTCAGCGAACAGCCTGCCGCAGTAGTAGTATCAAGAGGCATGGACATTATGCCTGAAATGAGGGATCTTGCAAAGGAACTTGATATTCCGCTTTTAAGAAGTGAAGAGAGTACCTCGACATTTACATCAAAACTTGTTGCATATTTAAGCCTTCAGCTTGCGCCAAGAATCACACGTCACGGCGTTCTTATCGAGGTATACGGCGAAGGCATGCTTATTCTCGGCGAGAGCGGAGTAGGTAAGAGCGAAACCGCCATAGAGCTTGTAAAGCGTGGTCACCGTCTGGTAGCGGACGATGCCGTTGAAATAAGAAAAGCGTCTAATATTACTCTTGTAGGCAGTTCGCCCGATAATATCCGTCACTTTATGGAGCTGAGAGGCATCGGCATTATCAATGCAAGACAGCTTTTCGGTATGGGTGCTGTAAAGGTAAGCGAAAAGATAGATATGGTAGTTGAACTTGAACTGTGGAATCCCGAAAAGGTATACGACAGAATGGGTGTTGACAACCACTATGTTTCCATACTCGGCGTAAAGGTTCCTTCGCTGACTATCCCCGTAAAGCCCGGACGTAATCTTGCGGTTATACTTGAAGTTGCGGCAATGAACAACAGACAGAAGAAAATGGGCTACAATGCCGCACAGGAACTGCTTGACAATCTCGGACTTGATATGGAGAGCAGTGACACAGTAAAGAGCATGGGCTGATAAACAGATATAAAAAAGACAGAAAAAATAAAATGTGTAAGAACAGATAAAAGAAAGGATATGACCCTTAAATGAAATTCGTTGCTGATATGCACACTCATACGTTGGCATCGGATCACGCATACTCAACTATAAGTGAGAATGCCGCTTCAGCCGCAAAGGCGGGACTGAGCTATCTCGGCATGACCGACCATTGCATAAATATGGAGGATTCGCCGCATATATGGCATTTCTGCAATATGGGCGTTATACCTCATTTCCTGTCGGGAGTGCGTATTATAAAAGGCGTTGAAGCAGACCTTACAGGATATAACGGCGAGCTTGATATAAACGATGATATTTATTACAACGTTGAGTGGATAAATGCGTCGATGCACAACCCCTGCATAATACCGGGTACGGCTGAGCAGCACACAAACGCATATATAAAGGTTATGGATAACCCGAAGGTGTGCGTTCTCGGACATACCGAATCGGCGGAGTATCCGTATGATTATGATGCGGTGACAAAAGCGTGCAAAGAAAAGAACGTTTGTATGGAGTTCAACGTCAGCCGTTTCAGAAGTCAGACATCGGTACAGCGTCTGCATGATATTATATTGCCGACCTGTGCAAAAAACGGCTGTTATGTTATCGTTGACTCGGATGCGCATTTCTGTGACAAGATAGGTGCGTTCAAAAAAGCTGAGGCTCTTCTTAAGGATATTGATTTTCCCGAAGAGCTGATAGTAAATGCCGATCTTGAACGTTTTGAAAACTTCCTCAGGCTGAGAGGAATAAAGACAAATGCCGAAATAGAGCCGGATGAAGACTGACGGCGAATAAGCATAAAAAGCAAGGAATATATTAAATATCGGAAGGAAATATAACATAATGTACAACATAGGAATTGATCTTGGCGGAACAAACATAAAAGTAGGAGTTGTAAATGACGATTTCAAAATCGTAGGAAAATCAAACATAAAGACAGACCTGCCCCGTCCTGCCGAAGAAATCGCAGACAGCATAGCAAAGGGTGTTGAGCTTGCCTGCAAGGAAGCGGGAATCAGCGTAAAGGACATCAACAGCATCGGTATAGGAACACCCGGAGTAGCCGACAGAAACACGGGCGTAGTGCTTTATTCCTGCAATTTAGGATTTAACAATACCGATCTCGGCGGACTTCTGAAGGAACGTCTGGGTACTGATATATATGTTGAAAACGATGCTAACGTTGCCGCATACGGAGAGGTTCTCGGCGGAGCGGCTCAGGGTTATAAGGACGTTGTTGTAATTACGCTCGGCACAGGTGTCGGCGGTGGTATCATCATCGGCGGAAGAATATACACGGGATTCAATTTCTGCGGTGCGGAGCTTGGTCACGTTGTTATTGAATATAACGGCAGACAGTGCAACTGCGGAAGAAAGGGCTGTTTCGAAGCATACAGCTCGGCTACCGCACTTATCACAGCCACAAAGAAGGCTATGGAAGAGGATAAGGACAGCGCAATGTGGAAGATAGCCGGCAGTATTGACAAGGTTGACGGCAAGACTGCGTTTGACGCTATGAGAGCAGGCGACAAGAGCGGTAAGGCTGTTGTTGACGAGTACCTGAATTATCTCGGATGCGGACTTACAAACGTAGTAAACACATTCCAGCCCGAAATGCTGCTTATCGGCGGAGGAATCTGCAAGGAGGGCGACTATCTCACAAAGCCGCTCGAGGAATATATAAAGCGTGAGAGTTACTGCATAAACCCCGAACGTTCGACTGTTCTCGGTATATGCAAGCTTGGAAATGACGCAGGTATCGTCGGAGCGGCAAATCTCTACAGACTTAAAGACTAAAGGCTCATAAGGGGAAGTTTGTCGAAAAACCTATATAATTTTTGAAAATGGGGTTTGGGGCGTAGCCCCAAGCGGGGTGAGGGCGGCAGCCCCACACTCAGCCCCTTCCCGAGGGGAAGGGGTTTGGGGTTAGGGATAGAGAATTTGCTCTATTTTTCTAAAAGCAGACTTTTTCTACAAGCTGTATAAAGGGAAGTTTATTTGGCGGAATACCGCAAAAAAATAAATTCACAAGGAGTATGCTTTGAACGATTACAGCATATTGGAGCAGACCGCCGAAAAATACGGCGCAGTCGTGCTTAAAAATGAACCTATGAAAAATCACACCTCGTTCCGTATCGGCGGACCGTGTGATGTTATGATAAAGATAAATTGCGAGGCGTTGCTGTGCGAGCTTATAAAGCAGTGCCGTGAGAACGATATTAAATACTATGTTGTCGGCAGGGGAAGCAATATCCTTGTTTGTGACGAGGGGCTTCAGGGAGTTGTACTGCTTATAGGAAGCGACTTCGGCTCGGTGAGAGTAGACGGTGAATATATAGAGTGCAACGCAGGTGCGTCGCTTGCGGCTGTCTGTGCTGTGGCTCTTGAAAACGAACTTACGGGGCTTGAGTTTGCATACGGTATCCCCGGTTCTGTCGGCGGTGCTATTTTTATGAATGCGGGAGCTTACGGCGGCGAGATGAAGGACGTGGTCGTATCCTGCCGATATATCACCGAGAAAGGCGATATAAAGGAAATTCCGCTTGAAAAAATGGAGCTTTCCTACAGACACAGCTTTTTTTCGGAGCGTAACCTTTGCATAACATCTGTAAGAATGAAGCTTGCAAAAGGCGAGCGTGAAAAGATAAAAGACCGTATGGATACGCTGATGGAACGCCGTAAGGATAAACAGCCGCTCGAATACCCCAGCGCAGGCAGTACATTCAAGCGGCCTGAGGGCGACTTTGCCGCAAGGCTTATAGAGGTCTGCGGACTTAAAGGTACAGCTTGCGGAGGCGCAGAGGTCAGCACAAAGCACAGCGGATTTGTAATAAATAAAGACAACGCAACGTTCAACGATGTTATGGGCGTTGTGGATATAGTAAAGCAAAGGGTGAAAGAGCAGACAGGCGTAACGCTTGAATGCGAAGTGCTTATAATGAAGTGAAAATTTATCAATAAGTGCCTGAGATATGCTTACCGGGTGAGATAACCCTATGGCTATCAACAGGTTATCCGGGTAAGCAAACAGAGCGGCACACCAAAATTATTCATTATTCATTATTCATCATTCATTATTCATTAAAGAGATAAAGGGCGCAGGGAAAGGAACACAAATGAAAACCGAATTTGTTATAGTAACGGGAATTTCGGGTGCAGGCAAATCCTGTGCGGTAAACGTTATGGAGGATATAGGCTATTTCTGTATAGATAATATGCCGCCTCAGCTGATACCGAAATTTGCCGAGATATGCGAAGAGAACGATGATATTTCAAAGGTTGCCATAGTAACCGATATCCGTGGCGGAACTATGTTCTTAAACCTCAGTGCCACTATTGCGGAGCTGAAAAAGCGCGGACTTGATTTCAAGCTGCTGTTCGTTGACGCAAATCACCATGTGGTAAAGCAGAGATACAGAGAAACACGCCGCAAGCATCCGCTTTTTGATGCGACAAACGGTGACATAGACAAGGCAATCGACGCAGAAAGGGAAATACTCGAGCCTCTGCGTGAAATTGCCGATTACTACATTGATACAAGCCTTATGTCAACTTCGACGCTCAAGGAAAATGTGCGTAACATATTTCTTGATACGCCGTCTGACAGTATGACTATAAGCTGCATTTCTTTCGGTTTCAAATACGGTGTGCCGAATGAGGCAGACCTTGTTTTCGATGTGCGTTGCCTGCCGAATCCGTATTACATACCCGAACTTAAGGAAAAGTCGGGACTTGATAAGGAAGTCAGGGATTATGTAATGGGCTTTGAAAGCTCACAGACCTTGCAGACAAAGCTGTTCGACCTTATAGATTTTCTGATACCGCAGTACCTGCACGAGGGCAAGAGTCAGCTTGTAATAGCTTTCGGCTGTACGGGCGGCAAGCACCGCAGTGCGACATTTGCGGAAAATATGTGCGAGCATCTCAGTAAAAATCACCTTAAAGCAAGGGTGCTTCACAGAGATGTGAATAAGGATAAGAAGTAAAATCGTTTAACGGAGGGAAAGGTATGCTGTGTATTATTTTCGGAGAAATACCCGAAGATATGGAGAAGAAATACGTCTATAACACCAGTATGTATTTTGACAATACCTATCTTGATAACTGGCTTACCGACGACCTTTCGGTTAAAATGATAAAAAGCGTGGACAAGGCTGTGGTGCTTAGTCCGAATGCGGTTGACAGCAAGGCTCTCGGAGTTATTCCCGTAACGAAAATATCCGGAGGACTGAAAACGCTTTTGCTTCTGCGGCACGATGATACAAAGATTTTCAATGCTTCGACCTGCGGTGACAACTGTGCAAAATGGATACTGCGTATAGCTAAGGAATCAAAAAAAGATATTGTTATCAATTTAAGGCACGTTATGGATTTCGGGGATAAGCCGTTTGAAATAAAGATACTCAATAACGGAAAAACGGTTCACAATATTCAGGAATATGTAATGAACGCAGGCTTGTATTTATAGGGTGGTGTCGCTGTGAAAGGTAAATATGAGGTGGTGGTGAAAAGCCGCCGTGTACAGTATAAGTTTTCCGTTATAAGAAATATCACGATACTTCGTGGCGACAGTGCAACAGGTAAGACCACCCTGATAGATATGATAGCCGCATATCAGGAAAACGGCGAAGCAAGCGGCATTACGGTAATAAGCAAAAAGCAATGCACGGTGCTTACAGGCATACGCTGGCAGGAAAATCTCAGTCTTATACACGACAGCATTGTATTCATTGACGAGGGCGATAAATTTGTTGCCTCTGAGGATTTTGCGAAAGCAATAAAAAATACCGATAATTATTATGTAATCGCAACAAGAACTCCGCTTTTCAATCTGCCGTACAGCGTGAAAGAGATATACGGCATAAAAAACGTATCGGGTAACAGATTTCAAGGAACAAAACGGCTTTATGCAGAGTTTTACCCGCTTTGCAGAGTGGATACCGACATTTCGTTAAAGCCCGATCTGGTTATAACTGAGGATTCAAAAAGCGGTTATCGTTTTTTTGAGAATTATTTTTCGGAGTACGGAATTAATTGCGTTTCAGCCGCAAGCAAGGCGAAAATATACAACGAGCTTATAACAAGGCAGTACGAAACTGTACTGGTAATTGCAGACGGAGCCGCATTCGGTCCGGAGATACAGCGTGTCCTTTCGCTCAGGAAAGCAAAAAATATCGTGCTTTTTCTGCCCGAATCTTTCGAGTGGGTCATTCTGCGTTCAGGTATCGTAAAAGATAAGGAAATAAAAGCGATACTCGAAAAGCCGTATGACTATATAGAAAGCGGCAAGTATTTCAGTTGGGAGAGGTTTTTCACAGCTGTGCTGACAGAGAAAACGAAAGATACTTATCTTGAATACGATAAAGCGCATCTCAATAAGAACTATATCAATCCCGGCGAAAAAGTTGCGATACTGAGTGCTATGCCGGAAATAAAGCTTTAATCAAAAAGGCAGGATAAAGGAGCGATTCTGATGTCATTTGCCGCCGATGTGAAAAATGAGCTGTGCAAGGCGGAACACAGCAGAAAACAGCTTGAGCTTTTGTCAAAGGGAGCGGCGTATGCCATGACGGAAGACGGCGAAGGCTGTTTTTTTAATACGGAAAACAAAAGGGTAGCCGATAGCATTGCCGATGCCTTTGACTTGGTCGGCAGGGAATATTCAACCGGTGAAAGCACCTTCAGAGGAAGAACGCTTTACACGGTTACTCTTGCGGATAAAAGCTACGCTTACCCTATGCCCGACTGTTCGGGCGATGACGCTTTCGGCGTGTATCTCAGAGGAATTTTCCTTGTCTGCGGACTGGTTGCAAATCCCGAAAAAGGCTATCAGCTTGAGCTGTTCCTGCACGATGAGAGCAAATGCAGAACATTGCTTTCCATGATAGAAGAACACGGTATGGGTGCAAAGCTGTCAAGCCGCAGAGGCAGCAGTTTTCTTTATATCAAAGAGAGCGAAAAGATCTCCGATATGCTGACCTATATGGGTGCTATGATGCAGGCTATGGAGATAATGAACGTAAAAATCTATAAGGAAGTACGCAATAACGTAAACCGCAGCGTAAACTGCGAAGCGGCTAACCTTGACAAGACGATAGCCGCCGCACAGAAGCAGGCTGACGATATAAACTACATATTCGAAAAAAGAGGAGAAGGGTATCTGCCCGACGAGCTTTTGCAGGTAGCAAAAATCCGCCTTACCGCACTTGAACTGTCGCTCAGCGATATCGGCAAAATGCTTGAGCCGCCTATAAGCAGGAGCGGAGTAAATCACAGGCTCAAGAAGATAAGCCTTATAGCAGATACACTCAGAGGAGAAGATAATCGGGGAGAGTAAAAGTGAGCGGATTTGTACATTTGCACGTTCATAGCGAATACAGCCTTCTTGACGGTGCTTGCCGTATAAGAGGGCTTGTCCGTCGTGCAAAAGAAATGGGACAGACCGCCGTGGCACTTACCGATCACGGTGTAATGTACGGCTGTGTCGATTTCTATAACGAATGCGTTGAAAACGGCATAAAACCGATCATCGGTTGTGAGGTGTATGTTGCACCGCACACACGTTTTGACAAAAGCACCAAATCCGATATGCGACCGCATCACCTTGTGCTTCTTTGCAAGGATAACGAGGGGTACAAGAATCTTTCAAAGCTCGTAACACTCGGCTACACAGAAGGATTTTACAATAAACCGAGAGTAGACAAGGAACTGCTCAGAAAGTATGCAAAAGGTCTTATCTGCCTTTCTGCGTGTCTGTCGGGTGAACTTCCGAGAACATTGCTTGACGGCAGACTTGCCGACGCCATTGCCGTTGCAAAGGAATATAAGGATATTTTCGGAGAGGACTATTATATAGAGCTTCAAAGCCACGGCATAAGCGAGCAGGAGCGTATTCTGCCGTATCTTCTGCGTGTGGCAAGAGATACGGGCACCCAGCTTGTCGCTACAAACGATGCACACTATGTTGAAAAGGATGACAGCTATATACAGCGTTTGCTTACCTGTATTGCTACCAACACAACGCTTAACGATAAAAGCGATATGCAGTTTCCGACGGACGAATTTTACCTTAAAACCGAGGACGAGATGAAAGCAATCGGCTTTCCGCAGTCGGCATACGACAATACCGTAAAGATAGCGGAAAAGTGCAATGTGAACTTCACATTCGGTCATACAATATTGCCTTATTTCAAGGTGGAGGGATACGAAAACAACGAAATATATTTTACCGAACAGGTAAGAAACGGACTTGTAAAGCGTTACGGAGATCCCGTGCCGAAAGAGGCTTCCGAGCGTGCCGAATATGAAATGTCGGTAATAAAGAAAATGGGCTTTATTGACTATTTTCTGATAGTAGCCGACTTTATCGGCTATGCAAAAAGAAACGGCATTGCAGTAGGTCCCGGCAGAGGCTCGGGCGCAGGAAGCGTATGCGCATACTGTCTTGGGATAACCGATATCGACCCGATACGCTTCAATCTGCTGTTTGAGCGTTTCCTGAATCCGGAACGTGTCACAATGCCCGACTTTGACGTAGACTTCTGCTATATAAGACGGCAGGAGGTAATTGATTACGTTGTCAGAAAGTACGGCAGGGATCATGTGGCGCAGATAATAACATTCGGCACAATGGCGGCAAGAGGCGCTATCCGTGACGCAGGCAGGGCTATGGGTCTGCCTTACGGCAAGGTGGATACCGTAGCGAAGCTGATACCGATGTCGATGCACTCCACGATTGACGGCGCTTTGAAAACCGAAAAAGAGCTTGTGAAGCTGGCATCATCCGACAGCGAAGTCAGCCTGCTTATCGAAACCGCAAAGAAGATAGAGGGTATGGCACGGAATACATCGATACACGCCGCCGGTATAGTTATAACCCGTGATCCCGTAGCCGACTATGTACCGTTGTACAGAAACGGCGAAGGCGAAGTTATGACGCAGTATACTATGACTACCATAGAGCGGCTCGGACTGCTTAAAATGGACTTTCTCGGACTGCGCTACCTTACTGTTATACAGGACTGCTGTAAACTTGTACAGAAAAACGATCCCGGTTTTGATATAGAAAAGATACCCGAAAACGACAGTGCAACCTATGATATGATGTCGTCCGGCGGAACGCTCGGTATTTTCCAGTTTGAAAGTGCAGGTATGACCTCGCTTCTATCCCGTATGAAACCACGCTCGATCGAGGATCTTACTGCGGCATTGTCGCTGTATCGTCCTGGTCCTATGGATTCGATCCCGACCTATCTTGAAAACCGCCGACACCCGGAAAAGATACGTTACAAGCACCCGCTTTTAAAGGATATCCTTGATGTTACTTACGGATGTATCGTGTATCAGGAGCAGGTAATGATGATATGCCGTGTGCTTGCAGGCTACTCATTCGGCAGAGCCGATATCGTCCGCAGAGCGATGGCAAAGAAAAAGCCGGAAGTCATGGCAAAGGAACGTGTCACATTCGTTGACGGCGCTGTCGAAAACAATGTTGACAGACAGGTAGCGGAAGAAATATTCGATGATATGATGAGCTTTGCAAGCTATGCGTTCAATAAATCCCACGCCGCCGCATATTCACTGCTCGCTTACCGCACAGCTTATCTCAGATGTCATTATTACAAGGAATATATGGTCGCACTGCTAACAAGCGTGATTGGCTGGGGCGGAAAAACCGCCGAATATATCGGCGACCTTGCACAACACGGGCTGAAACTGCTCCCGCCCCATGTAAACTACAGCGAAACAGGCTTTTCGTGTGAAAAGGACGGCATACGTTTCGGACTTCTCGCAATAAGAAATGTCGGAGCAAATATGATAGCCGATATTATCGAAGAAAGAACCAAGCGCCCGTTTAAATCGCTGTTCGACTTCTGCGACAGAATGTCGGATAAGAATATAAATAAACGTGCGCTTGAATCGCTTATAAAATGCGGTGCGCTTGACGGACTGGGTAACAACCGCCGTGAAATGATGATGTCGTTTGAACTTATGCTTGACACACTTTCACAACGTCACGACCTTGAAGGGCAGATGGATCTGTTCGGCAACAGCGACAGTGCGGATACATCGGAGTTTAAGGTTCAACCGACAGACGAATATTCAGCCGCACAGCTTCTGTCGCTTGAAAAGGAAATGCTCGGTATATATATTTCAGGGCACCCTGCCGAGCCGTACTACAGGATAGCACGAAACTGCGGATATACAAATATCGGCAATATACTTGAGCACCCTAAGGACAAGCAAAGCGTAAAGATAGTAGCCTTGCTGTCGTCAAAGCGTTCGCATATCACCAAGTCAAACAAGACAATGTGCTTTGCGGTGATAGAAGATATGAGCGGTGAGATGGAATGTCTTGTGTTCCCAAAGCTATACGAACAGTATTTTGCTATGCTTGAGCCGGGAAAGGTATATGCCTTTGATGGGACGGTTTCCGTTGAGGACGAAGGCGATCCGAAACTGCTAATAAATATAATTACTGAGCCTGATATGAAAAAGATCGGTAAAGCTATTAAAGTAACCGATGTAAAGCAGAATAAGAACACGACGCTGTATATACGTTTCTCTTCGCGGGGCGATAAGAATATCCCGGCGGTGAAATCACTGCTCAGAGCAAATAAGGGCAATACTCTGACAAAGATATGTTTTGACGATACAAGGGAAACTGTGACGCTACCGCCGAATTTATCCGTTGATTTGAACAGTGATTTTATACAAAAATTGAACGGGATCTGCGGCAAAAACAATATAATTATAAAATAAGTCGAAAAAATGAATTTACCCCTTGACTAAATTGCATTTTAGGAGTAAACTAAGGTATGTGTAAATAATCTCGGAGGGTGACCTCTAAGGAAGGATGTACGATATTATGAAAAAGATTGGCGTTTTAACAAGCGGCGGCGACGCACCGGGCATGAATGCCGTTATCCGTGCGGTAACAAGAGCGGCTATTGCAAAGGGAATGGAAGTCGTAGGTGTCCGCAGAGGATACAACGGACTTATTAGCGGTGATATTATTCCTCTTGATGCAAGAAGCGTATCTGATATAATTCAGAGAGGCGGTACAATGCTTTATACAGCAAGATGTGCAGAATTCAGATATGAAGAAGGTCTTCAGAAGGCTAAAAAGACTTGCGAAGAGAATGGTATTGAGGGTCTTGTAGTTGTCGGCGGCGACGGCTCATTCAGAGGTGCGGCTGACCTTTCTGCAAGAGGCATCCTCAGCATCGGCGTTCCCGGCACAATAGATAACGATATTTCTATGACCGAATACACAATCGGTTATGATACAGCTATGAACACAGTTGTTGAAATGGTTGACAAACTGCGTGATACAGCACAGTCACACGACAGATGCTCCGTAGTTGAGGTTATGGGCAGAAATGCAGGCTACATAGCTCTCAATGCAGGTATCGCCTGCGGCGCAACATACATTATCACTAAGGAAGAGCCCTTCACCGTAAACGATGTTATCGCTAAGATAATCGAAGGACAGAAGAGCGGCAAGCACCACTTCATCGTTATTGTTGCAGAAGGTATCGGCGGAAGCGAACAGCTCGCCAAGGAAATCGAACAGGCAACAGGCGTTGAGAGCCGTGCTACAATTCTCGGTCACGTTCAGAGAGGCGGCAGCCCCACGGTTCAGGACAGAGTAGCAGCAAGCCAGCTCGGTTATTATGCCGTTGATCTTCTTTCAAAGGGCATCGGCAACCGTGTTGTAGGTCTTCAGCATAACGAAGTTGTAGACTATGACATTCAGGAAGCTCTCAAGATGAAGAAGGAATTCCCTCACGATCTGTACAAGATCGCTAATGAGATCAGCTTCTGATTTAAAGAATGTTTATAACGGTTTTCCGTTATATAAAAAGACTGCGCCGAAATTTTAACGGTGCGGCCGACAGAGTAGGTTAACGTGCGTAAAGTGCCTGAGGGACGGGGAGTTGTCCTCAGGACGAACACTGAAAGGTGGCGGTACGTTTTCCGCATCTCGCTGTTGCATATAAGAGATAATCGCCGTATTTATCCCGCATTATGCGATTGCGTCAGCTTGCGTCATTGAGGAGGTAAATATGGCGTTTTTTCGTAATTTCAAAAAGTCGTTCGAGGAACTGAAATCTATTCGTTGCCTTACAGTAACGGCGCTTCTTATCGGTGTTTCGGTAGCTCTGAAATTCGTTATGATCATGCCGAGTGAAACGCTGAAAATCAGCTTTGCGTTTGTAGGTCTTGCGGCTATCGGTATGCTGTACGGTCCTGTTGTGGCAGGACTTGCAGGCGTTGTCACCGATGTAGTAGGTTTTCTTGTAAAGCCTACCGGTGCGTTTTCACCGATATTCACACTGGTCGAAGTCGCAGGTGCTGTAATTTACGGTATATTCCTGTACGGACTTAATCCCGTGAAGCTTGATTTTTCAAGCAGATCCGCATTTTTCGGCGGACTTAAGACAAACGGCTTTCAGGTGTTCAGAATATTTATGGCGAAGTTCTGCGTCAATCTTTTCTGCAATGTGTTCCTGAATACAATTGCAATGGTGATAATGGGCTACTTTGCGCCGGAGGTATTCTGGGTAAAGATAACAACACGAATAGTAAAAAACCTCACGATGCTGCCTATAGAGGTATTCATACTTCTGCTGGTGCTTTATCCTGTTATGGTGGCATACCGTGCGGCATTCAGACAAAAACGCTCGGCTTGATACAAGAAAAGAGGATTTAGTATGACTGAACTTGGATTTTTAGGCGCAGGTAATATGGGCAGTGCGATAATGCGTGGCATCTGCTCATCGGATATGCAGATAAGCGTTTCGGCGTATGATAAGGATACGGCAAAGCTCGAAGCACTTTCGGCATTCGGAGTAAAGCCCTGCAAGAGCGAATGTGAGCTTGTTAAAAAGAGCGATTACATACTGCTTGCGGTAAAGCCGCAGGTGCTTGGCGGAGTGCTTGACACTGTCGCAGAAGAAGTAACGCACGATAAGGTCATAATCTCTATCTGTGCGGGAATATCCGAGGATTTTATCCGCAGTCATACAATACCCAACGCAAAGGTAGTGCTTGTTATGCCGAACACCCCTATGATGCTCGGTCTTGGTGCAAGCGCAATATCAAGAGCAGACGGTGTGACAGATGAAGAATTTGCTTTTGCAAAATCGGTTATCGAAAGCTGCGGTATCGCAGAGGAAGTGCCGATAAACAAGATGAAAGAAATAATTGCCGTAAACGGCAGCTCTCCCGCTTTCATCTATCTTTTTGCAAAAGGCTTTGTAGATTATGCAAAGAGCGTAGACATTGATCCCGATGCGGCACTTAAGCTGTTTGCACAGTCGCTTGTCGGCTCGGCAAAGATGCTCACAGATTCGGGTATGACGGTAGACGAGCTTATAAAGCAGGTTTCTTCTCCCGGAGGAACGACTATAGCAGGTCTTGACAAGCTGTATGAGGGCAAACTCACAGATACGGTCGATGAATGCTGTAAGGCTTGTACCGCAAGAGCATACGAGCTTGCGAAGAAGTAATTCATTATTGTTATCAATCAATAAAAATACTCCCTGCGTGAAAAATTCTGCAGGGAGTAATTTTTATATATCGGAATAGATATTATTACTGTTCTTCGACTTTTGTGTTTTTGCCTACAAGCACTGCAATTGCTCCGCCGATGATAAGTGCGACAAAGCCTGCGAGTGTTTCAAGGTTAAATCCGAAGCCATCGGGGAACACCGCATAAAGTGAGCCGAGCACAAGTCCCATAATTGCACTGTAAACAAGCAGAGAGTAACGCTTCATAAGTGCGGATATCAGCTTTGCTCCGAATACAATGCCGATAAACACGCCGATAGCTGTCGGTATCAGTATCATAAAGTCAAGGCTCTTGATAGCGCCGATAACAGTCGTGTATATTCCGAGCAGTACCATCACAAATGAGCCGCTTACACCGGGAATTATCATTGCTATTGCCGCAACGGTAACACCGAGCAGAAGTGTTATAAACAGCACAGGGTTCATTTTATAGGTGTAGGTAAAGCTGTCTTGAACTATTGAGAATATATCGGTATCCGCGGGCAGGGTCAAAGTGATGCTCTGACCCTTTGGTATTTCACTGCCTTCAGTTCCGACAAGAGTAGTCATATCGGCAGAGGATTTTTTTACGGCACAGCCGGTAAGCTCTCCGTCTATCTTTTCTGCGACCTTAAGCTGCCAGTTTGATTTCATATCATAACTGCCGTTATTTGTAATCGTAACAGTACAACCCGTGCTTTTATGAACGGCACTTATCTCAAACACCTCATTCTGAGGGAGCTTGTTTACAAATGTCATACCGACAACAAGCGCAAGTGCCGGGATAAATGCAATAAGGCATTTCGGCGTGATCTTTTTACCGCCTGCGGTCATATTGCGGTAGATAAGCGGGATACTTCCGATTATAAGTCCCATAAAGAACATATTCGTTGCAACGGGGAAGTTATCAAACAGCCACGTTATCACAAATGAGAATCCGAGAACTCCGATAACTGCGCCTATGCCGAAAAAGATTATGAACTTGATATTCTTTTTGATAGCCGACAGTTTTAATGTCAGCACGTCCACTACCTTGTCATACACGCCGAAAACTACCATCATAGTTCCGCCGCTTACACCGGGGATCACGTTTGCAACACCGAATACTATTCCGTATACGATGTTAAGAAGATGAGTCAGCATATTTACTCCTTCAGTTAAGATGTTTTTTAATTTCTATTGCTGTTGCGGGCGCAACACCGGCTATAACCGCCGTTATAGAAGCAAGCGGGTGCGGCATTGCAAATCCGAACAGCGAATTGACAAAAGGTATGTACGGCAGAAGTATTGCCGCAAGTGATGTCGATATTACAGATGTAAGCAAATATTTAGGTATCGTTTTATTTCTGAATGAGCCGGGACGCTTATCAACAGATTCTACAGCCATTGTACCGGTCATAACTGTAAGAAGCGTCAGCAGAGCCGAAGATACCTGTGCGGTCGGCAGAAGTCCGCTCATTATTATGACGAATATCGCACTTATCACGCCGCATATCGCACCGCAGGCAAGACTTCTGATAAAGAACATCCTGTCGCCTTTGCCTCTTGAAATAAAGCCTGACGCTGTCATATCGCTCTTAATATCGGCTGTGACATTTCTGAAACCGGTGCAACAAAGCGGAATAACAACCGCAGTAAGCAGTGCCGCAAGCATAGGTGTCACCGCGTTGCTTCCTGCCGCCATATCGGCAATTGCCGTAAGCGAGAACATCACAAGGGATGAGAGCAGTGCAAAAATACAGCGCTTTATGTTGCGGTGAAGCTGTCTTGCTTCTTTTATCATTTCAACGACCGAGGCAAAGTTGTCGTCACGCACTATAAGTCCGCTTGCCTCATATACACAGCCGGTGGTATTTTCAAGCGAGGTGATACCGAGGTCCGCATGGGTCACCATTTCATAATCATTGTCTGAATATCCGACAACGGCAACCGTTTCACCGGCGGCTTTAAGCTCATCTATTATTGTTATACGTTGAGCGGCGCTGACGCGGCAGAATATCTCAGCGTCTGTATAGTTTGGTTTTTCGCCTGTCAGCGAGCTTTCCGCAATAGTGTCGCCAGATATCATTCCCTTGTCGGAAAGCCCGATTTTCTTACCCATTGAGCTCGCGGTTTCGGGGCTGTCGGAAGAAGTCAGCACAAGCTTTACGCCCGCTCTCCTGCAACCCTGCATCGCAAGAGGTATCATATCTCTTGTGGCGCTCATAAACGACACAAGTCCCATATAGTTGTAACACACCGAGTAAAGGCTCTTAGGAAGTTCTTCACCGTCGGGTACTATATAGTAGGCAGAAGCCCACACCTCAAGTCCGCGTTTTGCAAGAGAAGCGGCACGGTTTGTTATCTCAAACAGCATATCTGTGTGCATATCGCAAAGTCCCGTGATTTTTTCGACCGAGCCTTTCACGCAGACAAGATGTCTGTCGCCCATTTTGTAGATATTGCCGCCAATCCTGTCGGTGTCGTTGTACGGAAACTGTGCCGCTACCTCGTTTCGTTTGAGCGTGCTTACATCTGCGCCGCCAAGTGCGGCATTCAGCAAAAATGCCTGTTCCGCAAGCGTCGGTTCATCCCTGTCGCACGAGAGTACCGTTACGGTAGTCATAAGGTCGGGATTTTTGCTGTATACGCCCGCAACCTCAAGCATATTCGGTGCGACTACCGCCGACTTGTCAATGACGAGCGTTGTCAGTCCGTTAAGCTTTTCGGGGACGGTAAGGTTTTTGATTATAGCGCCCTTACGTTCTATACGGCGAACAAAGTTGATATTGTACATCCTGATGAACAGCTCAACGAACGGCATAAACATACAGATAAGCCAGCCGCAGGCGCTTACAGCAACACCCATGACATCTGTGTTTCTGCCGGTGAGTACCTGTAAAAGCACTCCGAGCACGCATATTACCGTTGCCGCTATTGCAAGCGGAAGACGGAGCTTAACACAGGTCTTTTCATAACGTGAGAAGTTGGGGTCGGACGATTTGCCGAGCTTTTCTCCGTTTCTTGCTCTGTATGTATCTTCACCCGTTGCAACTACTCTTGCAACAGCCGAGCCTGAAAGTATTCGTGTTCCTGCATATATACAGCTCTTTTTAAGTCCGTTTGCCTTGGGGTCTGAGCCGTCGTGCTTTGCGACCGGCGTCGGATCTTCCGTAAAGCGGCTTTCATCAACGGTAAGCCCTGTACATTCAAGTATATGTGCGTCCGCAGGAACTATTTCTCCGCCCTGGACGATTATTATATCGTCGGGTACAAGCATAGCCGCCGGGATAAGCTCAAGTGATGAGTCGCGTATCACCCTGTATTTCATTTTAGCCGACATTGTGCGGTTCCTGATACTGTCGTTGCTTCTGCGGCAGATAACGCACAGCGTTATTATCTGTGCCACCGACATAGTGAGGCACATTATACCTGTCGCATACTGCGATAATGCGGCTATCTGTATAATTCCCGCCGCAAAAAGCAGAACTGCTGTCGGGTCAAAAAGGTAATGATATACCTTAAAACTTTTGTTCTCTGTTTCCCTGAAAATATTACTTCCGTACATTTCGAGATTATCCGCCGCTTTATCAGCGCTAAGACCGGTATAATCTCCTCTGAAATTCAAAAACTGTGCCATATTTCTCTTTTCTTCGATAATTTTAATCAATTCATTTCTATTCAAAAATCCGCCGCTATATCGACAACGGCACGGATAAACTTTCCTATTATATATTATCTCATAATCTGTGCGAAAAATCAAGAGTTATGACAAATGTAAAATCAATGTATGCAAGGAAAATGCCGATGTATAGTCGTTTTCACAATACTTTCACCGTTTTGTAAAGTTTTTGTAAAATTCTCTAAGGTTTCTTTAAGGCAGAAGATGTATCATTACAGCAGAAACAAAAAAGCAACACCCAAAACAAGAAACCGAAAGGAATGAGATATATGGATAAGAGTATTTTTAAACGTCATGAGCTTAAATACCTTGTCAGTGCAGAGCAGCGAGAGCTTATAGAAAGCGAATTCGCACGGTATATGATACCGGACGAGCACGGCGAAAGCACGATATGCAACATCTACTATGACACTCCTGACTTCAGACTGATAAGACGGTCGCTTGAAAAGCCGGTCTACAAGGAAAAATTAAGGCTTCGCAGTTACGGTACGGTTTCGGGTGACAGAAATGTTTTCCTTGAACTTAAGAAAAAGTATAAAGGTATCGTGTATAAAAGGCGTATATCACTCAACTGCGATGAAGCGCAGGATACTCTCGAAAACGGCGAAAGACTTATCGAAAGCAGCCAGATAGCAAAGGAAATCAACTACTTCCTTGATTTTTACGAGGATATCTTCCCGGTGGTTTATCTGTGCTATGACAGAACAGCTTATTTCGGTGCGGATGATCCCGACCTCAGAATTACATTCGATCGTAACATACGATGGAGAACGCAGGATGTTGACCTGAAAATAGCTCCCTACGGCGAGCAGATTCTTGACAGAGGATATTCGCTGATGGAAATAAAGGCGGCAGGCTCAATGCCGATGTGGTTGGTTGAACTGCTCGCTGAAAGAAAAATAAATCAGATTTCGTTCTCAAAGTACGGAATGGCATATATGACAATGCTCAGACGAAGCATGGGCATAAGAACAAAAAAAGTAAAAAGCGAGGTAACAGTAAATGTTTGATACGGTAATACAAGGAATTTTCAGCAGTACGGCTGATATAACACTGGGCGGTTTTCTTATCGGCGTAGGCTCGGCGCTGGTACTTGGAATAGCGATGGCTTTTATGTATATGTACAAAAACAAATACACAAAAAGCTTTGTTATCACTCTTGCCACACTTCCTGCGATAGTCAGCATAGTGATTATGATGGTGAGCGGTTCAATAGGCGCAGGCGTTGCGGTAGCGGGAACATTCTCTCTTGTAAGATTCCGTTCTGTACCGGGTACGGCAAAGGAAATAGGCTCTATCTTTCTTGCAATGGCGGTAGGTCTTGCGTGCGGAATGGGCTATCCGTTGTACGCTCTTATCTTTGCGGTGATAATGGGCGTTGCAAACATCGTGCTTACCGCAACCCCCTTCGGAGAATCAAAGAAAAACGAGCTTGACAGGGTACTGCACATAACCGTTCCGGAGGATCTTGAATATGCGGGAATATTTGACGATATATTTGCAAAATACTTATCGCAGTACAAAATAATTCAGGTGAAAACAACAAATCTCGGCAGTCTCAACAAGCTGACCTATAACATCACGCTCGGCAAGGCAGGCTGTGAAAAGCAGATGATAGACGAGCTGAGATGCAGAAACGGCAATCTTGAAATAAACATAACATCACAAAGTACAGACGGCAGAGAACAGCTCTGAAAAACGTTATGATACGAAAGGCGGTAATTTTATGAAAAAGAAAATATTAGCTGTAATAGTTGCTACGGCACTTATAGTTTCATGCTTTACATCATGCGATAACAACACATCATCGGATTCGCAGGCATCACAGGTCACAAGCAGTGCCGCAAGTAATTCAGACAGTTCTTCGGCAAGCACAGATACAAGTTCCGATAAATCGGACAGCACTTCGGACAGCGGTTCGGACAGCGATAAACAGCTTACAGCGGACGATATGTTCTCCGACCGTGATCTGTCGGGCGATTACTCGGAATGCACAGATATTACGTTAAGCAAAAGCACCGCAAGCTGTTCGGACAGCTCGGTAACTGTTGCGGACGGCTCTGTCACTATAACCAAAGCCGGAACATATAAGCTCAGCGGAACATTCACGGGTCAGATCATCGTAAATGCCGGCGACAGCGACAAGGTACAGCTTGTGCTTGATAACGCAAGCATCACCAAAGAGGGAAGTGCGGCGCTTTATATCATAAATGCCGACAAGGTATTTGTGACAACGGTAAAGGGAACAGAGAACACGCTTTCAAGCACGGGCGAATTTGCTTCATCAGATGATGAAACGAATATTGACGGTGCGATATTCTCAAAATCGGATATAACCTTCAACGGCAGCGGTACTCTGAACGTCAATTGCGAAAGCAAGCACGGCATTGTAACAAAGGACGACCTCAAGATAACGGGCGGAACATATAATATCACCTCCGCATCACAGGGTCTTTCGGGCAAGGACAGCGTGAGAATCGCAGGCGGCAATATCACGATTACTTCCGGTACGGACGGAATACACAGCGAAAATGCGGACGACACCGAAAAGGGATATGTATATATCTCAGGCGGTACGCTGAACATCACAAGCGGCAAGGACTGCATTGATGCATCGGGTACGGTTGACATAAAGGACGGAGCATTTACCTTTAAGGCAGGAGGCGGTTCGTCCGAAAAGACAACAGGCGACAGCACCGAGTCATATAAGGGCATAAAGGCTGACGGTGCGCTGACAATATCGGGCGGTACGTTTGATATTGATACGCTTGACGATGCAATCCACAGCAACGCAGACGTTACGGTATCGGGCGGTACACTTGATATAAGCACGGGCGATGACGGAATTCACTCCGACAACAACACGGTTGTCAGCGGCGGCGAGATAAACATCGCAAAATGCTATGAAGGTCTTGAAGGTCAGACGGTGACGGTCAGCGGCGGCAAGGTAACTCTTACGGCATCGGACGATGGAATCAATGCCGCAGGCGGCGACAATCAGGGCGTGGGCGGAGGCTTTGGCCCCGACTCATTCTCAGCCGACAGCAATGCAAAGATTACCATAACGGGCGGTGAAATACACGTCAACGCAAGCGGCGACGGACTTGACTCGAACGGCGATATTGAAATATCGGGCGGAACAGTTTATGTATACGGTCCTACAAACGATGGTAATGGCTCGCTTGATTATGAAAATAACGCTGTGATAACAGGCGGTACGGTAATTATGGCAGGCTCAAGCGGTATGGCTATGAACTTCGGCTCGGAGTCAACGCAAGGCTCGATACTCGCAAGCACAGGTAACGCAAGTGCAGGAACGGCCGTGAAGCTCACCGATTCAAGCGGTAATGTAATCGCAGAGTTCATACCTACAGTATCATTCCAGACAGTCGTTATAAGCACTCCCGATATCACATCGGACGGAACTTATACATTGACAGTCGGCGACAGCACGCAGGAAATCACAATGTCCGGCTACATCTACGGCAGCGGAATGGGCGGAGGATTCGGCGGAGGCGGCATGGGCGGTCAGCCCGGAGGAAACGGAGGTTTCGGCGGCGGCAACCGTCCGGGTGGTAACAATCAAGGCGGCTTTGGCGGAGGCAATCCTCCCGATATGAACGGCGGTCAGAACGGTAATATGACTGCGACCGCATGATTACAAGTTAAAGTTTATATACATCTTACAGCAGACCCCCCGACAGTTTATCTGTCGGGGGGTCTGCTGAGTAAAAAAAGCAACCGCTGTTCTAAAACAGCGGTTGGAATACAAAATAACAGTTTATTCACTTCTGAGTGCGAGAACAGGGTCTTTATTAGCCGCATAGTGCGAGGGAATAAGACCTGCGATAAGGGTAAGGAGCATACTGATTATTACCAGTATAACAGCACCCTGCCACGGCAGCACGCACATACCTGAAATGCCTGTAAGACTGTATACTATTGCGTTTGCAGGGATAAGCAGTAACAGCGTTACACCGATACCGATCACACCTGCGACAAAGCCGACAATGAGCGTTTCTGCGTTGAACACACGGGAAATATCTCTCTTGCTTGCGCCCATAGCACGAAGTATGCCAATCTCCTTTGTACGCTCAAGCACGGAAATGTAGGTGATAATACCTATCATTATAGATGATACGACAAGCGAAATTGCTACAAAGGCGATAAGGATAACGCTGATAGCGTCAATTATCGTTGATACCGAGGTCATCATAAGACCGACAATATCCGTGTATTCAATCTTGAGGTTTTCATTACCGTCAGCCTTTACCTTGTCGTTATAGTCGCTTATGATCTGCTCGATTTTTTCTTTTGCGTCAAAGTCCTTGGGGTAGATGCTTATCATACTCGGCTCGTCAAGCGACGCAACTCCGAGGAGCGTCATATTACCGTCATAGGTAGCGTCGGACTCTGTATTCATCTGCTTTGCGAAAGCGTCTGCTATCTGCTGTTCGGTCATACCCATCTGCTGTGCCTGCTGAAGCTGTGACATAATTTCTGCCTGCTGTTCCTCGGGCAGTGTTGCGATATATGCCTTTATATCATCCATTGTGACGGTTTTCTTGTCCTCGTCCTTTGCAAATTCCTTGCCGGTGAAAATATCGGTGTCGGGAGAGTTTTTCTGCTCCTTTACAACCTCGCTGTCATTTACCTTGTTTACAAGATACTCGGTAAGTTCGTGAGTGTAGCCTATTGCAGATGAAGAGTTTGACGACATAATGCTGTTTTCTTCGGGCTTTATAATACCGACAACCTTTATAGGCTCAGCGTCCTCGACAACCTTTGTCATATAAATCTTATCGTCGCTCTTGTCGACCCATACGCCGTTTTCTTTTTCATAAAATTCGGGGTTCGTTACCAGTCTGAATTCAAGTCCGAGAAGCTCGTCGTAGGTGTAGGTCTGTAATTTGCTTGTGAAGTCGACCTTTTCGTTATTGTTGCTCATAGCGCTTTTTACTGCATTGACAAGCTCGTCGCTGTCCATAAGTCCCATACAGTAAAGGCTGTAGTCGGAAATCTCGTTATCCTTGTTTACCATTACGACAACTTCATTGTAAGCGCTTGGCATTCTGCCGGCAAGTACCTTGTACTGCTCGTTCAACAGCTTGTCGTTGTCAAGAAGCTCTGACCATGTGTCATAGCCTGCGCTTACAACGTTGCTCATAAGCTGTGAGTCGTACATTGCGTTGGTCATACCCATATCTTCAAACAGGGTAGCGGGGTTTACCTGAATTATGCCTTTATCCTTATCGTTTCTGAAAATATTGAGCGGAGTGGAATAGCCGTACTTTATATCGCTGACATAATCGTTTATCTCTTTTCCGTCATTTTCAAGATAAGTCTTGAAGCTCTTTAAATCGTTGGATTTAAGCTGAGTGAGCATGGCGTTTACCATACTTCCCATTATGTTGTTGGAGTGAATCTTTCCGTCATCGCTGCTGTCGCTCTTGTTGTCTTTCATCATTGAGGTCATCATAGAAGACATATCCATTGCGTTGCGTTCAATAGCTATAGGATAACTTGCAAGGGTTTCTTCCTCGACCGATTTTATATAAAGCTGTGCGCCGCTTGATATCGACAGAATAAGCGCTATGCCGATAATGCCTATACTTCCCGCAAAAGAGGTCATAAACGTTCTGCCCTTTTTGGTCATTAGGTTGTTTAAACTCAGTGACAGTGCGGTGAAGTATGACATCGACGGTTTCTTTATCTTCTTTTCCTTACCTGCCTTTTTCTTTTCGATAGGCTCGACTACATTTCTGTCGTAAGGATTTGTATCGTCAACCACCTTGCCGTCAAGCAGTCTTATTATTCTGTTGGAATATTTCTCGGCAAGCTCCGGGTTATGAGTTACCATGATAATGAGCTTGTCTTTTGATATTTCCTTTAAAAGCTCCATTATCTGAATACTGGTTTCGCTGTCAAGAGCGCCTGTCGGTTCATCGGCAAGCAGTATATCGGGCTCGTTTACAAGCGCTCTGGCAATTGCAACTCTCTGCATCTGACCGCCCGACATCTGATTGGGCTTTTTCCTGAACTGGTCGCCAAGACCTACCTTTATAAGTGCGTCCTTTGCTCTCTGTCTTCTTTCGGCTTTTGACACGCCTGACAGAGTCAGCGCAAGTTCTACATTTGAAAGCACTGTCTGGTGCGGAATCAGATTATAACTCTGGAATACGAATCCGATTGAGTGATTGCGGTAAGTATCCCAGTCGGCGTTTTTGAATTCCTTTGTTGATTTTCCGCCGATTATAAGGTCGCCGTCCGTATATCTGTCAAGGCCGCCGATAATATTCAGAAGCGTTGTTTTTCCACATCCGGACTGACCGAGTATCGATACAAACTCGCTTTCACGGAAGTCTATGCTGACGCCTCTCAGTGCGTGTACCTTTTCGTCGCCGACTTTATAATCCTTGGTTATGTTTTTCAGCTGAAGCATAGTTTTGTCCTTTTCGTTATTAATTGATTCAAACGGCTTTTGCCGTAGATTTATCTGAAAGTCTGCGGCTTATTTTAAGCCTGCTGTGTTAACCGCATTTAAACTTTTCTTTTTCTTATCTTCTTTTTCCTTGTTTTCTATCGGAAGATAAACCGTAAACTGAGTGCCTTTATAAAGTTCGCTCTTGACCCGTATTCTGCCTCCGCACAGCTCAACTATACGTTTTACCATAGCAAGACCCAGACCGTTGCCGCCTGTTGCGTGTGAGCTGTCGCCCTGATAGAATTTTTCAAAAATACGTTCGGCAGTAGCCTTATCCATACCGATGCCGTTATCGGTGATACGCACTCTTACTTCCTGTTCATTCTTCGGGTTGATATCAAGCTTAACTTCAATTGTACCGCCCTCAGGTGTATACTTTATAGCGTTACCGATAACATTCAGCCACACCTGTTTCAGCATTTCACTGTTGCCGTAATAGGTAATCTCGCAAAGGTCAGGTATAACCTCCTGGTTCTTTTCTCCCCATTGTCCCTGTAATTGCAAAACGCACCTGCGCAGTTCCTCATCGAGCGAGAAATCTTTCTTGTCGGTGATTATTTCCTGGTTTTCGAGCTTACTGAGCATAAGAATATTACTTGACATATTTATGAGCCGCTGCGACTCGTTTATGATTATATCGATGTATTCCTGTTCCTGCTCCTTTGTAAGACCGCCTTTTTTAAGCTGTTTTGCGAAGCCGTATACGGAAACCATAGGAGTTTTGAATTCGTGTGAGAAGTCGTTTATGAAGTCATTTCTGAAAAGCTCGGTATTGCCAAGCTCCTTCACCATTATATTGAAGTTTTCCTGTATATGCGAAAGTTCGCTGTTTCCGTTTTCCTCAAGTCGTACAGTAAAGTCGCCCTTTGATACTTTAAGCAGACCTTCCTTGAGGTCGTTGAGCGGGCGGAGCAATATACCCGAAAGCATAGCAGACAGTATACTGCCGATTATTATACAGGCGCACAGCATAATAAACGGCATGAGCATAGGTACTACTCCTATGTGCTTCATCAGTCCGAATGCGTCAAGTATATTGAATATCAGCACGCAGATAACGCCTGCCGATACCATTATGAAGAATACGAACAATACGACATAGGTGTTTATGGAGCGCAGTCGCTTTTCTTCATCACTGATTTTTCTGTGCATCAGAATCCTCCTGATACTTAATGCTGTTTCAGAACAGCCTTGTAGCCCAGTCCCCTGACTGTAACTATCTCGAAATCCGGGTTGTTGTGGAATTTGTCACGCAGACGGTTTATGTGTACGTCTATAGTACGCTCGTCTGTTTCTGTTTCCATATCCCACAGCTCGTCCATAAGCTGGCGGCGGGTAAATATCTTGTTCTGATAGCTCAGAAGCTTGAACAGCAACATGAACTCCTTGTTCGGAAGTTCATATGTATTGCCGTCGCTTGTCACTGTCAGTGCGTCATAGTCAAGCACTGTGTTTCCTGCGTGAAGCTTGTGTTCGTTTGCAATATTACTGCGACGAAGCAGTGCTGAGATACGAAGAAGCATTTCCTCATCGTCAACAGGCTTTACCATATAATCGTCAGTGCCTGCACGGAAGCCTGCAATCTTATCGGCAGAGGTCTCTCTTGCCGTAACCATGAGCACAGGCGTATTACAGCCGCCCTCACGGAGCGTCTTTACAAACTCATAACCGTCCATTCTTGGCATCATTACGTCAAGCAGTATAAGGTCAACGTGTTGTCTGTCAAGTATATCCAGTGCGTCAATGCCGTCAACGGCAGGTACAGGCTCATATCCGTTCTGCTTGAGTACGGTGCACATCAGTTTTCTTGTATTTGTATCATCCTCTGCGACCATTATATGAAACATATTACTTCCTCCGTTTTCTTTAACCGTATTTAATTATCTGATTATATTCTCCTTGATTTAACCGAATATTAAGCGATAACCGATATATGCAGAATGCCCTTGGCTTTTATGCTAAGGGCATATCTGTATTTTATATATTCAGCAGATACGAAAGGGTATCGCCTATTTCGCCGAGTGCGTTCTCTGTTGTCATTCCTACAAGTACGTCTGTAGCGCCTTTTTCTACGCAGAAGTCAGCCACGTTGAAATTACAGTAGCGCACATCTATAACGTATATTTCGCTGAATGATGAGGTAAGACAGGGTATCATAGCGCTGGGATAATCGTCTTTCAGTACAACAAGAACTCTGTCATTCTTTACATCGGTAGTGATATGCTTTATGTAGCTGTCAGCCACCATGAACAGGCTGTAGAATGCTGTTGTATTGTAGTCTGACCTCGGCATCAGAGGATACTCAAACTGAAATTCGTAGTCCTCGTTATAGTACTCGGTAGTATACTCGTTTTTCGGAACATAATAGGTGAATGTTTCGCCCTCATACATAAGTCCTTCATACTGAGTTGCCGCATAGACAGAACCGAGGCAGTCATCTTCATACTTGTCATAATCCGACAGCTTTGCAAAGTTTACGCCTGCCGATTTTGCAAAGCTCTGAGCCGCATAGTAAGCTCCGAGCTGCTGCCAGTGACAGTCACGCAGGAAGAACAGATTCTCTTTCTGATGCGGGAGCAGCGCTTTCATAGTATCTATGACCTTGATGTCCTTGCTAAGCATATTTGAGATATATTCCGAATCGCTAAGTTCCGTATACTTTGTCTTTTCAAGTTCCGCGGGAGTTATAAAAGTATTCTGGGTAAGTGCGAGCATACTGTATACATTGGTATCCGGGAGCAGTTTTTTCAGTGTATTGAGGGTATTTGCATAGTCCTCGGCATTGTCACGGTTTCCATTGTAGAGCTGTGCGCCGTATATCGTGTCGCCGCTCTGATATACAAGCTGTGAGCCCTCTTCATAAAGCACCTGTGCATCGGGGTCCGAGGGCGCTATATATACGTTTTCGGGCTTAGACGAATTACTGCTTTCATCGGGTTTGGAGCTTGTTTCGGCTTTGGAAGTGTCTGCCTTGCTGTCATTTGAGTTATCCTTTGACGAGGTTTCGTCTTTGCTTTCCGGAGCGTTGCTTGATGTATCGGACGGAGCAGGGGTAACAATAACGATAGGCTTTGTGGACGCAGTTGTGACCTCGGTCTGTGACGCTCCGCTGTTCACCTGCGAAACAGTGCCCTTTATCTCTGCACCGTCTACAGTAAAGCCGAACAGAGAGCGGAAGCCGGCACCGATAGATTTGAAGGTATCTCTGAACGGTACTGTATCATTGAAGAAATAGCTTATATTCTCTGTGTATTTACCGCTCCAGTAAGCGTCCCATGTAAACTCAGGAAATGTGGCAAGGTTACGCTTTTCCGATTCCGATATAGTCGGGCGGGGGAGTACAAGCAGTCCGACAGCCACTACAGCAAAGAATACCGTGCATACGCCGATATTTATCCTTAACGCAAGCTTCTTCTTGCGTTCGTCATCGGTCAGCGGCTTGCTTTCCTGCTGAGCTTTTTCTTCCTTATCCTGCTTTTCGGGTTTGACTTTGATCTGTTTTTCAGTCTTGGCAGGCTTTTCTGACTTGGCGGAAATTCCCGCCTTTTTCTCGTTAAAGCCCTTTTCGGAATGAGTGTTTTCATTTTTTACGATTTTGTCGGATTTTTCGTGTTTAGCTTTTTTTGACTCGTGGCTTTTCTGAGCTTCCATCTTGCGACGGTATATCTCATTGAGCTCTTCAAGCTCTTTGTCATCAATATGGTCTGACATTGTTACTCACTCCTTTCTCAGAACTGCCAGTAGATAAACGGGTTGTTGGTAGCGTTTACAAGCAGTATACTGCTCAGTGCAAACACTGCCACATTGAGCACCGTCTGACCTACCGAGGTTGCAAGGTAAAGATTCATGCTTTCAAGCTTCTTTTTAATCGCCGGTACAACAGGCATACAAAGCACAATGCTGACAATAACAAGCCATGCGTTTGCCATCATATTCTGTGTTGAGATCTTGTCAACAAACGAGTTGCCGTTCATTCCGACAAGGTTTCCGAGGAATGTGCCGAGCTTGCCTAAATCGGTGAAGTAGAAGATACCGAAACCCACAACGACTACAATCGTATTGTATATATGCGCAAGCGCCTTGGGCATTTTCCTCATGTTCTTGTTGCCGATAGTACGCTCTATAAGAATGAACAGTCCGAAGTAAAGACCCCATATGATGTAGTTCCAGTTTGCGCCGTGCCAGAAGCCCGTGCAGAACCATACGAGGAAGAGGTTGAGGTACTTTCTTCTCTTGCCGAATATAGGCACATAAAGAAGATAATCACGGAAGAATGTACCGAGTGAGATGTGCCATCTCTGCCAGAATTCCGTAATATTCTTGCTGACGAACGGATAGCGGAAGTTTTCGTCAAAGTGGAAGCCGAATATACGGCCAAGACCTATGGCTATATCGGAATAACCGGAGAAGTCGAAGTAAACCTGCATAGCGTAGGCTATTACCGTGTACCACGTTCCGACTACCGAGAGTGAAGCCAGATCGCCGTTCTTGAAGAATGTATCAACTATAGTGCTGAGGTTGTTTGCAAGTATTACCTTCTTGCCAAGACCCATACATATCCTTGTGATACCGTCACTGATATCGGCAGATGTGATTACTCTGTTGTCTATCTCATCTTCAATTACCGCATAGCGGACAATAGGACCTGCGACAAGCTGGGGGAACATTGAGATGTACATAAGCAGTTTGTACCAGCTTTTCTGTACCTTTATCTTGCCCCAGTAGCAGTCAAGGATATAAGAGATTATCTGGAATGTGAAAAAGCTTATACCTATCGGCATTTCTATATGTGGGACGGGCAGATCCACGGGACTTATTGCGTTGAAGTTTTCAACAAAGAAGCCTGTATACTTGAAGAACATCAGAAGCCCTATGTCGAATATAAGCGCACAAGCTGTTACTGCTGTAGCTTTTTTTGTGTCACGGAACTTATCTATAAGCAGACCCGCAAAGTAGTTTACCGTGACGCTTCCGACAAGCAGGAACACCCATACGGGTTCTCCCCATGCATAGAATATCATTGAGAATACGATAAGCACCCAGTTGCGGTATACTGTTTTACGGCAGATGAAATATGCTATAAAGCACAGCGCCATAAAGAAGTACAGGAAAAATAAATCGGCGAATATCAACTGTATCGTCCTTTCTTTTGCAGCTTTAATGTCTGTATTTTTGCGTCTGCCTGATTTCAGGCAAACCCATTTCAGTATATAATTATACTATATCGAAAGCGCTATGTCAATTTCAATCCGCCCCGACATTATCCGAAAAAATGGCGTCCGGACTGCCGTTTATTGTGACAAATAACCACTTGTTCGGGTAACATAAAAAGTCGCTCCCGAAAAATCGGGAGCGACTGAAAAATAAATTATTAATTTGTTTCGTTATTGCTGTTATCAGCGTTATCTCCGATAACCTGAGCTGTGTCGTCCGAAACGGAGGGAGCAACATCGTCTGCATTCTGAACAGGTGCGTCTGTGTTATCGTCAAGCGGTTCACCGTTCATCAGCTTATAGAAGTCCTCGCCGTCGATCTTTTCGTGTTCCATAAGGTAATGAGCAACCTTGTCGAGCTGATCTCTGTGGCTGAGCAGTATCTGCTTTGCGTTTTCGTAGCTTGTGTCAATAAGCTCACGGATCTCGCCGTCAATTTCTGCCGCAACGTTTTCGGAGTAGTTTCTGCCCTGAGAATAATCTCTGCCGAGGAATACTTCAGAGTTATCGTGTCCGTATACGATAGGACCGAGCTTTTCGGAGAAGCCGTATCTTGTTATCATACTTCTTGCAAGGTCTGTAGCACGTTCAATATCGTTGCTTGCACCTGTCGAGATTTCGTCAAGCACAATCTTTTCGGCAACACGACCGCCGAGAAGAACAATAATCTCTTCTTCCATCTGCGTCTTGCTTCTGAAGCTCCTGTCATGCTCGGGGAGCGACATTGTGTAGCCGCCTGCCATACCTCTGGGTATGATTGAAACCTGGTGTACGGGGTCCTGCGTCTTGCAGTGGAACGTGCAGACAGCGTGACCTGCCTCGTGGAATGCAGTAAGGCGCTTTTCGTCCTCGCTGACAACCTTCGACTTCTTTTCGGGGCCTGCAACTACCTTGATAGTAGCCTCTTCTATATCGGGCTGTGTGATAGCCTTTCTGTTGTTTCTTGCCGCAAGCAGAGCTGCCTCATTCACAAGGTTTGCAAGGTCTGCACCGGTAAATCCTGCCGTACCCTTTGCGATAGTGGCAAGACTGATATCGGGAGCAAGCTTCTTATTCTTTGTATGAACACGCAGGATAGCCTCTCTGCCCTTTATATCGGGATATCCTACAGTTATCTGTCTGTCAAAACGACCGGGACGGAGCAGAGCAGGGTCGAGAATATCACGTCTGTTGGTAGCCGCAATAACTATTACGCCCTGATTATCAGTGAAACCGTCCATTTCAACGAGTAACTGGTTCAGCGTCTGCTCACGCTCATCGTGACCGCCGCCAAGACCAGTACCTCTCTGGCGGCCTACGGCATCTATTTCATCTATGAAAATTATTGACGGGGTGTGCTTTTTTGCCTGATCGAACAGATCTCTTACACGGCTCGCACCGACGCCGACGAACATTTCAACAAAGTCCGAACCGCTTATGGAGAAGAACGGAACGTTTGCTTCACCTGCAACAGCCTTTGCAAGTAACGTCTTACCAGTACCGGGAGGGCCCAGCAGAAGAACGCCGCGCGGAATTTTGGCGCCAAGCTCCTGATACTTTCTGGGGTTTTTCATGAAGTCGACGATCTCACTCATCTCTTCCTTTTCTTCTTCGGCACCGGCAACATCAGCAAACGTTATTTTAGGACCGTTTGCAGGCTGAGTTCTGGCGTTTGCCTTTGAGAACTGCGACATCTTTCCGCCGCCGCCTGCCTGACGCATGATGACAAATGTAAAGCCGATCATCAGTGCAACCATAAGCAGATAAGGCAGGAAGCTCAGTAAGAACGAGTTGTCGGAAACGGGGTAGAAGTCCTCAACGAGCGGACTGTCGGGATTCTTCTCGTTATATGCCTTTCTGTAGCCCTGCGTATCCTGTAAGAACAGGCTTACATTCGGTACAGAGTACTTATACTTCTTTGTACTGTCGCTCTTTAATGTGTACTGTAATTCGCCTGAGCCTAGATCAAGCGTATAGCCTGAAACGTTGTAGTTATCAAATTCGCTTATCACCTGCGAATATCTTGTACGTTCACCCGGTGTTGCGCTCATCTGGAGCATTGTCACCATACCTATGACAAGCAGAACGATAACTGCAAGGTAAATGAAAATGCCTTTGAATTTGTTGTTCTGATTCATCAGTTTCCCTTTCTGTCGGTCGTATCTGCATATTGCACCCGACCGTCTTTACGGTTATATTTTTACAGCCTCGACGTTGCTTTTAACGTGCCTCGACCTTAAGCTCACCTATGTAAGGAAGATTCCTGTAAAGCTGAGCGTAATCCAGTCCGTATCCCACTACAAATACATTGTCAACGTCAAAGCCGATATAGTCAGCTTTTATAACTTCGGATTTTCTTACCTTCTTGTTGAGAAGAGTACACACCTTTATTGACGCCGGTTCTCTTTTAAGGAAGAGATCCTTTACAAATTTAAGCGTCTTTCCGCTGTCGAGTATATCTTCAACGAGTATAACGTGTTTGCCCTTGATATCCGCAGTAATATCCTTTGTGAGCTTAAGCTCACCGGATGTTGTACCGTTTCCGTATGACTGTACCGTTACAAAGTCAAGTCTTGTGTAAAGATCGATATTCTTCATAACGTCAGATAAGAACATAAACGAGCCTTTAAGTATACCTATTATTGTTACTTCCTCGTCCTTATAGTCCTCGGTAATCTGTTTTCCTATCTCTGCGGCTCTTTTCATAAGCTCTTCACTTGTGAAAAGCACTCTTTCAATATCATTGTGTATGTTTTTTTCCAAGTCTTGTTTCTCCGTCTTTTCTTTATCGTAAATAATACATCGCTTATGTTAAATAAATGTTAAGCGACCGGAACAAAATCCGTAATACTGCAATTATAGCACGAATGCCCTCGAAAAGCAACGGTGATAATCACTTTTAAGCTGTTTATCACATTAATTTCGTCTGAATTTCTCACGGTCTGTCATAACAAACAGCTTTTTCTTTCTTATCATCACGAATTTGAACTGACACGGATTTATCTTTCCCTGTCTTGCTCTTATAATTCCGACACAGCTTTCAACCGCTTTCATATTAAGCGGTATATCGTTATCTTTGAAAATCATCGTGACTATACGTCGCAGTATACATTCGTCAGCCGTATACAGCACGTTGACGTCATACTTATCATCTGCCTTATGCGCCTTTTCCATAAGCTCCGAAGCGATTTTGTCAAGATATCTGTCGTCATCAAAAACAGACTGCGACAGTCTGCTTATTGCACTGAAAAGCGCAGGATTTATTTCTTTCAGCAGCGGTACGACCTTATGCCTGATCTTGTTCCGGGTATAATCGTCCGACAGATTTGTACTGTCTGTGACATAATCAAGCGAGTTTTCCGCACAGTACTCTTCAATATCCTCACGGGTATTGTACAACAGCGGACGGATTATATTATCACGCTTTGCGGGAATTCCGCATATACCTGAGAGTGCAGTGCCTCTGACCATATTTATGAGGATGGTCTCGCAGTTATCCGATGCGGTGTGGGCGGTCGCTATCAGCCTGCCCTTGCTTATGCTTTCAAAAAAATCATATCTCAGTCGTCTTGCACATTCTTCAAGGCTGTCGTGCTTCTGCCTGAGGTCGTTTACCTTTATGCTTGCCACATACAGCGGAATATCGAGAAATCTGCACATTCTGCGGACAAATCTCTCGTCCCCGTCGCTCTCCTCGCCACGCAGATTATGGTTGACGTGGCAGGCGGCAAGCGAAAAGCCGAGTTCGTCTTTCAGCGAATACAGTACATACAGCAAAGCAACGCTGTCTGCGCCGCCGCTTACCGCCGCAATTACAGTATCGCCCTTATTTATCATCGAATACCGTTCTATAGTATTTTTAACGGAAATTTTCAAATTACTGCTCGGCATGGACATACTCCACATCTGTAAATCTTGTGTACTGACCGTCCCATATCATATTTACGTCGTTTGTTTCGCCGTGACGATTCTTTGCAACTATACACTTGCAGGCTCTCTGATCCTCTGCCTCTTTGTTATAATAGCTGTCACGGTATAGGAACAGAACTATATCTGCGTCCTGCTCGATAGAACCCGAATCACGCAGGTCTGACAGCATAGGGCGCTTGTCGTCCTTTTTCTCGGCGGAACGTGCAAGCTGTGACAGTACTATTATCGGAACATTAAGTTCCTTCGCCATTATCTTGAGGTTTCGTGTCATTTCCGAAATTTCGTTTACACGGTTAAGATCTCTTCTGCCGGAAGAAATAAGCTGAAGATAGTCTATTACTATCAGTCCGAGATTATCGACACGGCGCAGCTTTGCCTTCATTTCATTGACCGTTATCGCCGAGCTGTCGTCTATGTAGATATTCATATTCGACAGTACGAATGCGGCGTCGGCAAGATTTCTCCACTGCGCAGGGTCAAAACGTCCGGTAGACATAAGCTCGCTCGAAATTCTGCCCTCTGAGGACAGCATACGTTTTACAAGCTGTTCCTTTGACATTTCGAGATTGAATACGCAGATTGTTTTATCAGGGTGATATTTTGCAACGTTTGTCGCCATGTTCATGGCAAACGATGTTTTACCCATACCGGGACGTGCCGCAACTATCAGCAAATCAGATTTATTCAGTCCGTGTATGTACTTGTCAAGCGACGGAAATCCGGATTTCAGTCCCTGTATACCCTGCTTGTCGGGGTTTGCGCAAAGCTCGGACAGCTCGTTCAGTATTCCTACAACTATACCGTTAAGCTTAGTAAGACCTTTTACCTGGTTTTCATTCCGTACCTCGTATATTCTCTTTTCTGCAAGTTCAAGCAAGGTGGAGGTTTCTGCCTGCCCCTCGTTTGCATTTTCGAGAATATCTCCTGCAATACTTATAAGAAGTCGTCTTGTGTACTTATCCTCGACTATCTCGATGTATCTGTCAATACTCGATATGCTCGGGACGGTTTCCATAAGCTTTACAAGATATGTGCGTCCCTCTTCCTGCGACTCAAAGACATTCTGCTTCATGCAGTTTTCGAGCACGGTTACCACATCTATGCTGTCGCTTGCGGCAAACATCTGCGTCATAACAGTGTATATGTCGCTGTGCATTTTGACATAGAAATGTTCGGGGTGAAGTTTTGCCGATGCCTTAGGCATATTTGCATTGCCATCAAGCAGTATAGCGCCGAGTACGGATTGCTCTGCGTCAAGACTGTACGGGAGATTTGCTCCCGTAAGCTCAATATCAGCCATTATTCTTCCTCAACCTTTACGCTGAACTGTGCAACGATACCCGTAAACAGTCTTGCTTCTGCGCTGAAAGTGCCGAAAGACTTGATATCGCTCTTTGTTACTATCTTTCTCTTGTCAACGTCAAAGCCGAAATCACGCTTGATAAGCGCGCTTATATCCTTGCCTGTGACAGAGCCGAACAGCTTTCCGCCCTGACCTGCTTTAGCCTTGAATGTAAGTACCTTGCCGTCGATGGTTTCCTTTATCTTCTTTGCGTTAGCCGCCTCAACGTCCAGCTTGTGCTGTGCGGACGCCTTCTGTCCTTCGAGGTGGTTAAGGTTCTCGTTTGTAGCCTCGACCGCAAGACCTTTCTTGATAAGGCAGTTTCTTGCGTATGCGTCCTTGACTTCCTTGACCTCGCCCTTCTTGCCTGAGCCTGCCACGTCCTGTGTGAAAATTACCTTCATTTTATATCGTCCTTTCTTTTAACTGCGCTGTGCAGTCTTGTTATCGTTTGAATTTACCTTTATAAGGCTTAAATAGTAATCGTCAATTGATTTTTTCAGCACTTCAAGCGCTTCGCTGAGTGTCTCGTTTTTAAGCTGTGCGCCTGCCATAGTCTGATGACCGCCGCCGCCCAGAGCTTCCATTATAAGCTGGACGTTTAAGTTGCCCATACTTCTTGCACTTATTGATATCTCATTGCTCATTGTCTTGTACAGTACGAACGATGCGTCAACATTCTTGATAGTCAGCAGCTCATCTGCCGCCTGGGGAGCAACAATTCTGAGGTCGTCCGCATAGAAGTCGCACGGAGCGATAGCGCATTTGCGGTATATCTCCGCTTCCGCTACTATCTGGGTCTTTCTCTTGTAGCTGTCTATCGAGCTTGAGAACATCTTCTTTACGGTTATCGTATCTGCACCCATCTTACGCAGTACAGCCGCCGCCTCAAATGTTCTTACGCCCGTTTTCATAACGAAATTCTTGGTGTCAAGCATAATGCCTGCAAGCAGACACTCAGCCTGTACGGCTCTGAGCTTTCCTGCTTCGCCGAAATACTGTATCAGCTCCGTTACCATTTCAGATGCAGAAGACGCATACGGTTCGTGGTGGAATATGACCGCATTGTCTATGTAGTTTACCATCTTCCTGTGGTGGTCGATGACAACTACCTTCTTTGCCTTTTCGTAAAGCTCCTTGCTTTCAATTATCAGCGGATTGTGAGTGTCGCAGATGATCAGCAGTGAGTTATCTGTGAGTTCTTCGATAGCGTCCGACGGTTCTCTGAACAGCGGTTCTTCTCCGTCAACGTGAGGGAATCTGTCGATAAGCACCTTTGCGAGAGATGTGTTGTAGTCGCAGACTGCCCATGCACTCTTGCCGAGGTTTCGTATCGCACAGGTAAGACCGACAGAAGAGCCGACGCTGTCAAGGTCGCTGTACTTGTGTCCCATTATGAATATCTTGTCCGCATTGTCAACAAGCTCAAGCAGTGAGTTTGCGATAATTCGTGTCTTTACCTTTGTATGACGCTCAACGCCCTTTGAAACGCCGCCGTAGAACTCAAAGCCGTTGTCCGTCTTTACAGCCGCCTGATCGCCGCCTCGTCCGAGCGCCATTTCAAGCGCCTGACGAGCGAACTGTTCGCTTTCTTTAAGAGTCTTGCCCGTTCTGCCGATACCTATCGACATCGTGACATTGAGCCTGTCGTTTACGAATATTTCTCTTGCCTTGTCAAGAATTTCGACTTTGTTGCTCAGGATCTCCTGTAAGTGTCTTTCCTCAATCACCGCTATAAATCTGTCCGATGCGTTCTTTCTGAGTACGCCGGTCGTCTGTCCCGCAAAATCTTCAAGCAGCTTGTCTATCTGTACCGAAACGTGAGCCTTTTCACTTTCAAGGCAACCGCTTATAAGCTCTTCATAGCCGTCCACCATAAACAGTATAACAACTGGCTGTGAAAGCTTTTTTTCGGTTTCAAGCGCTGTGATATCAGTGATATTCTTGAAGAACAGCAAGGTCAGCTCCTTTGCTTCTTCTTCATCAGGCACTCTTGCAAACACCTTATATACGCTGTCCTTATATGTTATCGTAACACCGTCGTCGGTGAAAAAATCAGCCGCAGGTATATCCGTGATATCTGACAGCTCCTTGCCGTACTCACAGCATTCGGGAAACTCCTCGGTGAACTTTCCGTTTGTCCATACGATTCTTCCCGCACTGTCGATGATCACGGCAGACATAGGAAAGTTGTGTACCGACATATGCATTTTCGCTTCAAGCTCATCGTCTATTCGTGCATAGTACTGGAAAGTTTTTCTTGTTACCTGTATGAGCTTACCGATAGCAAAGCCGCCGATAAGAACCACAAACGGCGCAGACAGCCAGAATACATTTATATCCTTTGTGTATATATAGCCCTGCATTATCACCAGTGCGATAACCAGTGCCGAAACTGATATGACAAGTCCGCCGTCACGATAAAAATTCTTCACTTTCCGCGCCTCCTTTGCTTTTTACGATTATACTTCCATTATAATAGGCAGTATCATAGGACTTCTCTTGGTTCTCTGGAATATGAAGTTGCCAAGCTCATCCCTTACATTAGATTTTATATTGCCCCATTCTCTGATGTTTCTGTCTGCACAGGTCTGGAGCGTTTTCTTGACAAGCTGTTTTGCCTCATCCATAAGCTCCTCGGATTCCCTGACATATACAAATCCTCTTGATACGATATCGGGTCCTGCCGCTACCATACCTGTTTCACGGTTGATAGTGGTTACAACTACAATAAGACCGTCCTCAGACAGATGTTTTCTGTCACGCAGTACGACCGAGCCGACATCGCCGACGCCAAGACCGTCGACCAGCACCTTTCCTGCAGGCACCTGACCTACTACCTTCATTTCAACGCTGTCGGTTTCGACTACCTGACCGATATTCAGAAGGAATATATTTTCTTCGGGTATGCCCATTTTTATTGCAAGACCCTCGTGCTTTTTCATATGCTTGTATTCGCCGTGTATCGGAATAAAGAATTTCGGCTTTGTCAGCGCAAGCATCATTTTAAGCTCGTCCTGGCAGGCATGACCCGAAACGTGCACCTCGTACATAGCCTCGTACACGACCTCAGCACCCTGCTTCATCAGCTCGTTTACAAGCTTGCCGACAAACTTCTCGTTGCCCGGTATCGGAGTAGCCGAAATAATGATAAGGTCGCTTGGTGTTATAGATACCTGTCTGTGATCTCCCGAAGACATTCTTGACAGTGCGGAAAGCGGTTCGCCCTGGCTTCCCGTTGTGATAATTACCATTTTTTCGGGAGGATATTTGTTTACATCTTCTATATCTACAAGCATACCCTGAGGTACCTTGATATAATTGAGTTCAATTGCGGTAGTAAGCACGTTGAGCATACTTCTGCCCGAAACGGCAACCTTTCTGCCCCATGCCTCCGCATTGTTGATGATCTGCTGTATTCTGTGAATGTTTGATGAGAATGTGGCAACGATTATTCGCTTGCCGTCAGCCCCTGCAAACAGACTCTTGAAGCTCTCTCCGACCTTTCTTTCTGTAGCCGTATAGCCCGGACGCTCTGCATTTGTACTTTCCGAAAGCAGTGCGAGAACGCCCTTGTTTCCAAGCTCGCCGAATCTTGCAAGGTCAATTATACCGCCCTCGATAGGCGTATAGTCAACCTTGAAGTCGCCGGTATGCACTATTATACCGGCAGGTGTATGGACTGCCATAGCACAGGCGTCGGGTATAGAGTGGTTTACTCTGATAAATTCAACGCTCATACAGCCCATTCTGACATTCTGACGCGGTACGACAACGTTCAGTGAGCACTGCGACAGTATGCCGTGTTCACGAAGCTTGCCCTCTACAAGTCCGAGAGTAAGTCTTGTGCCGTATACGGGTACGTTTATCTTTTTGAGGAAGTAGGGGAGTGCGCCGATATGATCCTCATGACCGTGGGTGAGTACCACGCCCCTTATCTTTTCCTTGTTCTTTTCAAGGTAGGTGAAATCGGGTATAACAAGGTCTACGCCGAGCATATCATCATCGGGGAATGCAAGTCCGCAGTCAATGATGAAAATATCGTTACAGCACTCATAAACATAAATGTTCTTGCCTATCTCATTCACACCGCCGAGCGACATTATCCTTACAGGCGTTTTTCTGCTGTCTTTCTTGTCGTCCTCGGCAAAGAAAGAAGGATATTCCTGCTTTCTTGTTTCCTGCTTGTTGTCATTCTTGCCTGAGTGAGATCTGTTGTCGGTGAGGACAGGCTTCTTGTTGTTTTTGTTATCGGTCAGAACAAGCTTCTTTTCGTTTTGCCTGTTATCGGTAAGCACGGGTTTCTTTTCGCTTTTTCTGTTGTCTGTCAGCACAGGCTTTTTACCGCCTTGCCTGTTGTCTGTAAGCACAGGACCTCTTTTATCGGTAAGCACCTTCTTGCCGCCGGTTATAGGCTTTGCGTTCCTTATTGCGTCATTTTCATGGTTTTCGGACGCATTTCTGTCGGTAAGCTTGAACTGCTTGGCAAAAGGGTTTTTCTTACGCTTTGAGTAAGGCTTCGGATTCTTAGGCTTTATGCTTTCCGTTGCTGTCAATAAGTTCTTTGAGTCAATAATTCCCATTTAAAAATACCATTCCTTCCGTCGGACGCTTATATCTTATGTACACGTCCTTACAGACGGAAAAGCGGCAATATATAATCTCGCCCACAAATCATGCAGTGAATATGCTTGCTTTTATAACACCGGCAAAGGTCATACCTCTGCCAAGGGCATACTTTCCCCTTTTGAAACAAAGCAAAGCTGACCCGTAACCTTTTACAGGTAATTTACAGGCTTTTCACTGCAAGCGGCATTGTCAATATGTCATAAGTACAGTCAGCGTGGTTTTATCTTACAATCCATAAACCCAAAATATACTGACTTTTCGTGCTATCGAAATTAAAATGCTGTGTCATAAGGAAAATATATAATTTCTTTAAGCCGCTTTTCCGTTATTCTTTTGTTTTATAATTTACTTTAAATAAATCCGTTATTCATTCCGCCGCGAACAATAGCCGAGAATGCTCAGAAAAACGTCACGCTGTCACCGTGTAAACGGGCGGAAAGCGGTAACTACCGCATTTAACATATATTTTACAACATAACCGCCGGAATGTCAAGAACGCCTTGTGCGAAAAAGCGGTCACATTGTGTATTATAAAGCCGAAAATACTATGTATTTCTTATCGGAAAATTTTTTTGAATATCTGTGCCGTACATTTATGACTGACGTTTATAAAAACAGGTTTCACCACAGTGGAGCGCATAGCATATAATAAACCGGTGAATAAATTGAAAAGGGGTATACGTTATGTATTTCATTGTACTGCGCTCGGCTACTGCCGCTGAGAAGGCACGGCGCATTCTCGGCGGTTATAAGATATCATCGTCAACGGGAAAAATAACGACTTCAAAGGGTTGCCGTTTCGGCATTTATACGGAAAACGACCCAGACAAGACCTGCCGTCTGCTTGCGCTCGGCGGACTTGACTGTCTTGAAATAAGAAACGGCGGTGATGCGGGATGATATATCTGGACAATGCCGCTACCACATACCCGAAGCCTGTTTCGGTGCTCCATACAGCGGAAAAGGCGCTGTACGATTACGGTGCCAATCCCGGAAGGTCGGGTCACAGGCTTTCGCTCGAAACCTCACGGCAGGTGTTTTACGCAAGGGAGAAATGTGCGGAATTTTTCGGCGGTGAAACAGAAAATACCGTGTTTACGCTTAACTGTACCCATGCTATAAATTTCGCGCTCAAAGGAGTATGTCAGGCTGTCGGGCATTGCCACGTCATAACTTCCGATCTTGAACATAATTCGGTTATAAGACCCCTGCACGCATTATATAAACAGAAGCGGATAAATTACAGCATAGCAGACAGCGGCGAAAGCGATGGCGAACTGATTGCGTCGCTTGAGCGGCTTATCCGCCGTGACACTGCCGTGATCATTATAACCGCAGGCTGTAATGTAAACGGCAGAGTAACTCCGCTTGTTGAAATCGCAAAGCTTTGCAGAAAGCACAATATCTGTCTTATTGCGGACTGCGCACAGGCGGCAGGGGTAATACCTCTCAGTCTGTCTGACGGAATAAATATCATCTGCGCTCCGGGTCATAAGGGACTTTACGGACCTATGGGAACAGGTGTACTCGTAACCGACGGAAAATATCCACTCAGTACGCTTATCGAGGGTGGAACAGGAAGTGCAAGCGGCGATATCGATCAACCTGATTTTCTGCCTGACAGCTTTGAAAGCGGAACTATAAACACGCCCGGCGCAATAGCGCTCGGCAGGGGCATCGAGTTCGTAAATTCAAAAGGAGTTGACAGGATCTGTTCTCATGAAATGTCGCTTTGCGAGCTTTTTATAAAACGCTGTGAAAAAATGAACAGCATTCAAATATACCGTTGTATGAACACAAAGTCGTTGCCTGTGGTATCGTTCACGGCAAACGGTGAATCAAGCTCGGTTACGGCGGATATGTTATCGCAGAACGGATTTTATCTGCGCGGAGGGCTTCATTGTAATTTTCTCGCCCATAAAAAGCAGGGAACGCTTGAAACCGGCACTGTGCGTCTTGCTCCGTCTGTTTTCAATACCCGAACCGATATAATACGGCTAACTGACCTTTTATACAGAAAGTACGGTAACAATTAAAATGCACCTGAGGGACAGTGTACGCTGTCCCTCTCAGTCTGTCGAAAAACCTACATAACTTTTATAAATGGGGTTTGGGGCGTAGCCCCAAGGCGGGTCGCAGGGACGCCAGTCCCCGTATTTTCCCCCTTTCCTTGGGAAAGGGGGCAGGGGGATAGGGATAATAAATAGAAGTTTATTTCAAAAACAGACTTTTTCTACAATCTGCTGAGGGACAGTGTACGCTGTCCCTCTTTTTTCTGCATAAAAAGTTGCCTTGTTTTTATCACGGCAATGTGCTATACTGTTATCTGAACGCATAATGCGACGTATCCGGAGGTAATATATGGATATACTTAAAATCAAAAATGATATAGTAAACGGAAAAACAGCGCTCGGGATCGAGTTCGGCTCTACAAGAATAAAAGCTGTTCTTATCGGCAGTAACAATTCACCTGCGGCGACAGGCTCACATGAGTGGGAAAACAGACTTGAAAACGGCATCTGGACCTACAGCGAAAATGATATTATCACAGGTATGCAGGACTGTTATGCGTCGCTTGTAAAGGATATCGAGACAAAGTACGGGGTTGTGCCGACAACATACGGCTCCGTAGGAATAAGTGCTATGATGCACGGATATATGGCGTTTGACAAAAACGACAAACTGCTCACCCCTTTCAGGACATGGCGCAATACAATGACAGAGCAGGCAAGCGACGAGTTGACGGAGCTTTTCGGCTTCCCTGTGCCTCAGAGATGGAGCATAGCGCACCTTTATCAGTGCATACTCGACGGCGAAGAACACCTTGCGTATTTAGAGCATCTTACCACACTTGCAGGATATATACATTATCTGCTGACAGGCAGACGTGTGCTTGGAACAGGCGAAGCGTCGGGAATGTTCCCTGTAGATTCAGCTACGCTTACATATAATTCGCTTATGTCGGAGAAATTTGATAAAACTGCTCGTTCCCACGGCTTTGACAAGCCTGTTTTATCATTACTCCCGGAAGTGCTCACAGCAGGAAACAATGCAGGCGCACTTACCGAAAGCGGCGCAAAGCTTCTTGATATATCGGGAAATCTTAAAGCCGGAATACCGTTCTGTCCGCCGGAGGGCGATGCAGGAACCGGTATGGTGGCTACAAACAGCGTTGCACCCAGAACGGGTAATGTTTCTGCCGGCACATCTGTATTTGCTATGGTGGTTCTGGAAAAGCCGCTTGCAAAGCTCCATAAGCAGATTGATATGGTAACTACACCATCGGGCGAAGCGGTCGCTATGGTACACTGCAACAACTGTACATCCGAACTTAATGCGTGGGCGGGTCTGTTTAAGGAGTTTGCCGCTGCGGCAGGCTTTGAAATAGATAGCGGCGCACTTTATGAACTGCTGTTCAAAAAGGCGCTCGAAGGCAAAAAGGACTGTGACGGAATGATATCATATAACTATCTTTCGGGAGAACACGTTACAGGATTTGAGCAGGGAAGACCGCTTTTTGCAAGACGTCCCGACGCACATCTCGGGCTTGCCGACTTTATGCGTACCCAGCTTTATACGACGCTTGGTGCGCTCAAGACAGGGCTTGATATACTGACAAAGGAAGAGTGTGTACCTATAGACAGTGTTACAGGTCACGGAGGCTTCTTCAAGACGGAAAATGTCGGACAGTCGATACTTGCCGCTGCTGTAAATGCACCTGTTACCGTTATGAGTACCGCAGGAGAGGGCGGAGCATGGGGTATGGCGCTTCTTGCGGCATATATGAATGATAAATCCGACAGGACGCTTGACAGCTGGCTTGCTGTAAATGTATTCTCGTCTGCTCAGACAACAGTAGTCGCACCAGACCCTGAAGATGTCAACGGTTTTGACAAATTTATGGAAAGCTATACAAAATGCCTTGCGGTTGAACGCTCGGCAGTCGACAATCTTTGATAAGTTCAAGAAAGACCGCACCTTTATAATCAGTGCGGTTTTTCTGTTGTTACGGACATTGATTGAATATTGAATATTCAGTTACGTTGTGATATACTTAAACCATAAAGATATAAAACGCATAAACCTTGTTCATGATGAATTTTTTAAATATCGGAGGGAATACCGTAGAAAATATCCTATGATGTTCCGAATGAACAAAACGCTGATGATTCAGCAAAAAGCTCAGTGAATGAAACGACCTGTGCAGAATTGACATTGTTTGCTGCAAAAATGTCAGAATTCCGCTTGTTGATGATAATGATATCGACATATAAAATTATTGCGGTAAACAAAGAAGAATGAGTTCTTTTATACTACAGCAACAGGAAGAGGTAATTGCTTTGGCACAATTTGATATAAAGGATGCTGTACTGAAAAAATGTATACTAAAAGAGGGCGAAACTGTCATTGCCGTGCCTGACGGTGTAACGGTCATAGGCAAGGACGCCCTCTGCGGCTTACAGAGCATTATCGCCGTTACGCTCCCCAAAAGTCTGAAAGTCATAAACGACGGCGCATTCTACGGCTGTTCATCGCTGACTTCTGTCACGTTGCCGGGCAGTGTTGAACGGCTCGGAAGCTGTGCTTTCGCCCAGTGCAGTGCACTCAATACAATATGTCTTGATAATAAACTTACGGAAATCGGGAATTCTGCTTTCTGGGGGTGCACAAGCCTTGAAAGTATTGACATTCCCGCAGGCGTTACTAAGATAGGGTATAATCTTTTCGGCAGTTGCCTGTCGCTGATATCGGTATCTCTGCCCGATACAGTCACGGAGCTTGATGAGCGAGCTTTCAAAGAGTGTACTAGCCTTGCTTATATCACACTTCCTGATAGTTTGCTTAAAATAGGAAATATGGCATTTCTGAACTGTCACAGCCTGAGATCGGTAAATATTCCTGACAGGTTGGAAAGTATAGGAGAAAAGGCGTTCTTTATGTGCGAAAGCCTGAATGAACTTGAGATCCCTGACGGCATAATTTCAGTCGGTGGCGACGCATTTTCCGATTGCGTAAGCGTTACCGTCAGAAGCACAATCAGCGGGAAACCGCTTTATAAAGCAGTTACGGCGACCGATGGATCATCGGCGTACAATTTTATATTGCGTAATATCTGGGGCAAAGGCGGTTTTGACTTTACGGCGCAGGATAATTATTTTCCCGCTTTGCAGGACGAAAATCTTAAATATGCGATAGCGTTTTCACGCCTTATGTACAGAGTGAATCTCAGCGCCGCAGCAGAGGAGCATTACCTTGATTTTCTGCATAATAATGCGGAAAACGCCGTACGTTACTGTATTACGCAGGACAGTGCGGAGCTACTCGGAATATGCAAGGAAAACGGCTTGATCACCGCCGGGAATGTCACAGGACTTATTGAATTTGCAGACGAGCAGGGTAATACCTCTGCTGCAGCATTTCTTCTGACGGTTGCAAACAGTCCGGAACACGACAATTTTTACAATCCGCTGTCATCACTGGAACTATAGCCTTATATGTGACTTTTATCGGACACTGTTTGTGATATAATTCGGAAAGGAGTTTTCTTTGGTTAAATTTTATTATAAAGACTTCAATCTGCTGAAATGCACACCTGAAGCCGATGATACGGAGATCATTGTCCCGAAAGGCATTTTTATGATAGATAAAAATGCCTTTCGGGGGTGCGGTTCAATAAAGCGGATCGTCATACCGAACGGCGTAAAGTCACTTGACTGTACATTCTGCGACTGTGTAAGCCTTGAAGAACTGGTTATACCGTCGAGCGTCACATTTATCGACAGTAAAGCATTTGACGGTACAGGATTTCTTGAAAACCGCAAGGAAGAGTTTGTCAGTGTCGGCGGTATTCTGATGAAATATAACGGAAATGAAGAAAACCTCATTATACCTGACAATATACGGGCAATATCAGCCTGTGTTTTTTATGAATGCAATACGCTTAAATCGGTGAAACTGCCTGATGGTATAAGTGAAATATGTGCCGGTACATTTTATTCCTGCACAAGTCTGGAAACAGTTATCATGCCGGACAGCCTTATCAAAATACGTTTATCTGCTTTTGAAAAATGCACTTCTTTGAAAAATGTGATTTTCGGCAGAAATCTTCATAATATACACGGTGCCGCTTTTGCGGGATGTACTTCGCTGAAGGAGCTGACTATTCCCGATACGGTGCGAGTTATAGAGCAACACGCATTTGCAGACTGTACTTCCCTTGAAAAGGTGACGCTAAGTGAAAATACCTTTATTTCACGAAGAATTTTTCACGGTTGCGAAAAAATACATATTTACTCATCTCAGACAGGCAATGAAATAACCGATTGGTACAACGGGATAACTTATTGAACCGACAAAGGAAGTGATATTACGGATAAGGAATATGAAAAGGCAAAAGAGCGTGCCGAGAAGCTTTCGGCGCTTGCAACCGACATACTTATGCTGTCCCGCAATACGCTTGCCGTAAATCTCAGATTTCTTGACAACGCAATTAATATGCTGCCACTGAAACCATCGATCATAACCGAAACTGTTGCTACTGACGGCAGATACATTTTCTATGACGAAAGCTATGTGCTGAAAAGCTATAAATCCGGATATAACATAACACGGGCGTATCTTCATATGATACTTCATTGCGTGTTCAGTCACAATATTGTCGGTACGCTTGTAGACACGCTCAGGTGGAATCTGGCGTGTGATATCGCTGCTGAGAATATCATGAATGAGCTCGATATAAAGGCGCTTTCTTCGCCCCGACAAGTCAGACAGGGCAGTATTATCGACAAAATCAAAACGGTTTGCCGGTTTGTCACCGCAGAGAAGATATATGACTATCTTCTGATGAATGTTGACGATTTGCAGGTCTATGCCTGGTCGGAGCTGTTTATGGAAGACGACCATAGAATATGGTATGTAAAGCCGCCTGAAACAGAAGCTGCAACGCAGATCAAAAGCAATCCGGACAGCAAGGACGGCAACAGCCGGAACAGTAATGACATGAATTCTGATAACGGACCGTCGGGTAATGATACGGATAAAAGCAATGGCAACAACAGAAACGGTAACGCAGAAAATACCCGAAATAAAGACGGAACGGGAAATGATATGCAGATGTCAGCTGAAACCGCCTCACAGCTTGAAAAGGACTGGAAAGAAATTTCGGAGAAAATGCAGATCGAAATAGAAGCGTTTTCAAAGGAAAAAGGAAATACAAAGGGCAGCTTCGTTCAGAATCTGAACGCCGTCAACCGAGAGAAATACAACTATACGCAATTTCTTAAAAAGTTCTCCGTAATGGGAGAAGCAATGCGTGTAAACGACGATGAGTTTGATTATATCTTCTACACCTACGGACTGAAACTATATGAGCGTATGCCGCTTATAGAACCGCTTGAATACAAGGAAGTAAAGCGGATAAAGGAATTTGTTATAGCAATTGATACATCGGGATCGGTATCAGGCGAGCTTGTACAGAAATTCATTCAGAAGACGTACAATATCCTCAAAAACGAGGAAAGCTTTTTCACAAAGATAAATCTTCATATTATTCAGTGCGACACGGACATACAGGAGGACAGAAAGATAACCTCGCAGGAAGAGTTTGACGATTATCTTGCTGCAATGAAACTGCACGGATTCGGCGGTACTGATTTCCGTCCGGTATTCGCTTATGTTGATAAGCTGATACAAAGCAAGGAGTTTACAAATCTCAAGGGGCTTATATATCTTACAGACGGATACGGGGATTTTCCCGAAAGAAAACCGCTGTATGAAACGGCATTTGTATTCATAGACGATGAGTACAACAATCCCGCAGTTCCGCCGTGGGCGATAAAGCTTGTTCTTCCGTCGGATGAAATATAAAGGAGCAGAATATGAATATTAAAGAAGCAAAAGAACAGATAAAAAATGCCGTGACGGCATATTTCACAAAGGACGAAACCGGCGGCTATGCGATTCCTGTTGAAAAACAACGCCCTGTATTTCTGATGGGACCTCCCGGAATAGGCAAGACTGCGATAATGGAGCAGGTAGCGTCGGAAATGGGAGTAGGTCTGTTATCGTACTCTATGACGCACCACACAAGGCAATCCGCACTGGGACTGCCGTTCATTGTACACAAGAATTACGGCGGTAAGGAATATGACGTGTCGGAGTACACTATGTCGGAGATCATCTCGGCAGTATATGACCTTATGGAAAACACGGGTGTAAAAGAGGGTATATTGTTCCTCGATGAGATAAACTGCGTGTCCGAAACGCTTGCTCCGATCATGCTCCAGTTCCTGCAATACAAGGTTTTCGGCAGACACAGAGTGCCTGACGGCTGGATAATAGTTACTGCCGGTAATCCGCCTGAATACAATAATTCCGTCCGTGAGTTTGACATTGTAACGTGGGACAGACTGAAAAGAATTGACATCGAGCCTGATTTTACGGCGTGGAAAGAGTATGCTTACAAGGCAGGCGTTCATGCCTCTGTGCTTACCTATCTTGAAATTAAGAAAGCAGATTTTTATCTCATAGAAAGTACGGTTGACGGAAAATCATTCGTTACGGCGAGAGGCTGGGAAGACCTGTCGCAGATGATAACCCTGTATGAGAAAAATAATATCAAGGTCGACATAAAGCTTATTCGTCAGTACATACAGCACGACAGGACAGCGAGAAGCTTTGCGGCATATTACGACCTGTTCAACAAGTACAGGAGTGACTATCAGATAGACGAGATACTCAGCGGCAATGCAAGTGACAGCATAAAAGACAGGGCTAAAAGCGCAAAGTTTGACGAGCGTTTATCCCTGCTCGGACTTATCCTTGACAGTGTTACGGCATCGGCAAAGCAGGTCACGGACAGAGAGGATATGCTACGCGAAGTGCTTGTAACGCTGAAAGAATTCAAACTGAGAACGCATGACAGCGATATTTCCGCAGAAAAGCCGATGAATGAGCTTATAGCGGTAAAGAAAAAGGAGCTTGAAAACGGCAGACAGTCGTCAAGCATTTCCGTATCACGTCAGAAAATACTTACAAGAGCAATATCACAGCTTGAAAATATGACTGCGCTCACAGTCGGCAAGGACGGAAAAACGGCGTTTGCAGATATCAGAAGCAAATATGACAGTCTTGTGGCTGAGCTTAAAATTTCAGCGAAAACGGCACAGGATAAGATGTCAAACGCATTTATTTTCTGCAATGAAGTGTACACCGACGGACAGGAAATACTGATACTTGTAACCGAGCTTACCGCAAACAGCCACACGGCGAGATTTATTTCCGAGTTTGGCTGTAAGGAGTATTATGAGCATAACAAGGCTCTGCTGTTTAACGACAGAAGCAAGGAAATTATGCAGAGGCTAGAGGAGTTCGGTGAGATATAAACTGAACTGTGCAGCACTTCATTTTATAAGCAAACATACTTTTTCTACAAGATGAAATGCCGCCCTGACGGGCGGCATAGATCCGGCTATTTTACTTGTTATTCGGTAGCTTTGCGTAATATCTTGCCAATGTCTTTACGGAATCCTCGCTGTGCTGTTCAAACCATATCTTATCAACGTCAAACAGGATACATCCGCAATGTCCCTTGAAGGTCGGAAAGCATATTAACTTAAGATGCGTATCTATCTCGGGGCTGTAGTCCATAAGCTCAAGCGTATCGCCGTAAAGCGTGGCACGTTCATATCCTTTCAGCCACTTAGCGTCCATATTGCTGAACAGAGTACCGAACGATTGTCCGATCAGCTTTTCGAGCGGGAGCTTTTCCAGCCTTGCAAGCGCTTCGTTTGCATAGCGGAATATCCAGTCGACCGCTTTACACTCCTCGTTGAATATCATCTCAATATCGGTAAACGCAAACGGCATAGCGTCAAAGGAGCGATAATAATCGTGATACTGCTCTTCGGTATCCGGCACACCGTCATGATCAAAGCCTTTTATTATCCTTTTTCTGCTCGTCTGCAGGCTTTCGATTATGGTATTCTTTCTGCGGCGTGCGTATTCGAGCTTTTCGCCGTTTACAAGGTCTATCATATCGGATATTTCGTGAACAGCCATAGCGGATACGATACATCCTCTGTGTGCCTTGATAAAACCGTCACCCAGCATCTCTTCAAGAGTTGCAAAGGTCATTCTTGTTTTATGTATCTTTCCGTCCGACAGGTGTATCTCGGCTGATTTGCCTTCCATTACTATATATAGTATAGAGCCGACGGAAATCACCACTTTCTGCCGTTCACTTATTATTGTGATATACTCTGATTTATTGAAATTAGTCAAGGTGAAGCCTCTTTTACATATTTCTATTCATTACACGATAGTATACCACATTTTGTGACCGATTGCAATATTATCGAAGTGTTCCGCCTGTTCAGCCTGTAGGATTAACATTTGTTAAGCATCACGATATAAAACTGATTGTGAGCGCTTTCAAGATAGCGTTCATAATTATCTTGAGATTGTACCGGGCGATAATATCCGAAAACCATTGATGTATATGATTGTCCGTTCTTCTGCTTTATAATTGCGTACATTTTTTGCTGCTCCGTTTTCATTTGCAATATGGCGTTTTGAATATATCTCTCCAACCCACCGTCACACCACTTTCGCACACCAGGCTCACGCTACTTTATTCGCCCGTTTCTTAAGTCTTATTCTTCGTAAGGTTCAATCAGCCGCTTTCCCGAGTCTGTCACCTGATAATACTCATCATTTTCCGTATCAACCATAAGTACCGGAATAACTCCGCTGTCGAGAACAGTGCCGTCTATGTAATAGTGAGATTCTCCGTCGAAATAAATGTCGTGGAAGAACTTGTCGCCGGATATTTCGGCGGTGCCGACATGACCTGCGACTACTTTCATATCAAGCCCCTCGATTTTGCCGGTTTCAGCGGGATATTTTGAGGTGAATACATCTTCTGATGTTTCCCATTCCCACATATCACCCGCTTCTTCATCAATACCGGCGTGAACGAAAATCGTGTTTCCCTCCACATAATACAGCGGAAGGGAAGAAAGCCAGTTGATATACTCGTCATCATCGCTCTCATCCTCCCATTCTTCTATACGGGCATATACAGAATTGTTGCTTATGGTCGATGATCCGTTGACTACCCATTCATCGTGGTTGCCGAGCAGAGCAATAATTCTGTCCGAACCGAAACGTTCCCGGAGCTTCATTATCCTGTCCAGAACACCACGGTTATCCGGACCGCCGTGGACATAATCGCCAAGAAGAACGAGCTTCGCCTTGCCCTGTTCTATATCATCAAGGACAAGTGAAAGTGCGTCCTCAAATTCCGCAAGGCAACCGTGAATATCACTCATACAGTAAATTATCATTGTAAACTCCTTTCACGAGCCGCATTCTTTAGCGTCTGAATATATGCAACAGCATATAAAACACTGAGATTAATCATTCATCATTCTCTTTGTTCTTTTTCAAATACAAAGGATCCGGACAAAGAAATGTTGAACCAAGGCATAACCAAACAATGCCCATCGATGTATCGTTTCCGCCAAAAATAAGGAATTGTACATAAATAATACAATCTACACTGAAGATATGTCAGGAGATAATTGGATTCCACCGGATGATGTGCTGAAATAAATTCTCAGCCTTGAATAATTGAATTAAATTAAAAAAGAACTGCTACACATAATGCAATAGCTCATTTTCGTATATTCCAAATCAACCTAATTGTTCTACAAATCTTGCAAATGCTTCGTTTCCTTGTTTATCTCTCTTAAATACTCCGGCATCTTCAAGTACCTGTTCAAAAACTCTGCCGACTTCATAACGAATAATATCCATTGCATTATCAGCGTTAAAATCAGAATATTTTTTTAGAATTTCACTTGCCCAAATTGCATGGGATGCAATTTTATCATCTGTAGCAATCTCTTTGCCGGACAGCATTGCATCTTTTAAAAGTGTCAGTTCATCTGCTAAACGTGCCGGAAGAACAGCAAGTCCCATCACTTCAATCAATCCGATGTTTTCTTTTTTGATATGATGTAAGGTAGGATTCGGATGGAACACACCTAACGGTCTTTCTTTCGTTGTAATATTGTTTCTCAATACCAAGTCGCATTCAAATCCGGAAGAAGTTGCTCTTGCAATTGGAGTAATTGTATTATGCAGAATTCCGTCTGTTTCTGCAAAAATTCCAACCGTTTCATCCGTATATGTTCTCCATTTTGATAAAATATCAGCACACGCAGCTGCCAAAGCCGTCCTGTTTTTTGAAGAAAGACGTATCACAGACATCGGCCATTTTACAATGCCGGCACTAACATTGATATAATTTTTCAAAAGAAATGTTCTTTCAATCGGTGCTTTTGCCATTGCAAAATTATAATTGCCGCCTTGAAAGTGTTCATGCGTTAGAATTGAGCCGCCTACAATAGGAAGGTCTGCATTTGAACCGATAAAATAGTGTGGAAATTGCTCAACAAAATCAAAAAGTTTATTGAATACCTGTGCATTGATTGTCATAGGAATATGCTGTTTATTAAAGACGATGCAGTGTTCATTATAATATCCATAAGGAGAATACTGCATGAACCAATCTTGGTTGTTGATATTCAACTTTACCGGACGAAGATTTTGTCTTGCAGGGTGTGTTTGGTGACCTGCGAATCCCATATTTTCAGCACAAAGCTTACATTGAGGATAGACTGATTTTTTTTGCAATTTAGCAGCAGCAATATCACGAGGATCTTTCTCCGGCTTAGAACGGTTTATAGTAATGTCAAGTGTTCCATATTCTGATTCATATGTCCACTTTAAATCTTTCGCAATTCTTTCAGCACGAACATAGTTCAGGCTTTTACTAAAAGCATAGTACCATTCTGTAGCTGTTGATGGCGAAGCAGAATATTTTCTTTGAAATGTGGCATTAACTTCTCTCGGCATAGGTGTGAAAACACCCATAACTCTTGTATCAAATAGATCACGTTGTACAGAAGTGTCTTCAATGATTCCTGCCTTTACCGCATAGTCAATCAGGGGTTCAAGAAGTTCTTCAATATTTCCCGTGAGTGGTTCTTTATCATTCCAGTCAGTCAGTTTTAGTATATCCATGAGCTGATTTCTGACAACGAAAATATCGTCATTTGTAATCAAATCAGCTTCTATTGCATGACGGATTAATCCGTTTATTGCCCTGTATACCATGATAACACCTCTTTTCAAAAACCATCCGGATGATTCTTATGCCAATTCCATGCGTCAGATATAATTTCTTCAAGGCTATCATGTACAGGATTCCAGCCAAGAATTTTTCTTGCCTTTTCACTGGAAGCCACCAGTCGTGCAGGATCTCCGGCACGCTTTGGTGTTTCAATTGCCGGAATCGGGTGTCCTGTCACTTTTCTTGCTTTATCAATTACTTCTTTTACGGAATAGCCGACACCATTTCCAAGATTGAAAATATTGCTTTCGTTTCCGTTTTTTAAGTACTTTACAGCGAGAATATGTGCCTGAGCCAAATCGGTAACATGGATGTAATCTCTGATACAAGTTCCATCGGGAGTATCATAATCTGTTCCATAGATGGAGATACTTTCTCTCTTTCCATTGGGGACTTGAAGAATCAAAGGAATCAAATGACTTTCCGGATTATGAGCCTCGCCGATTTTACCTGATTTGTCTGCTCCGCAAGCATTGAAATAGCGGAGAGAAACGTATCTCAGACCATGAGCTTTTGAAGTCCAATAGAACATCTTCTCCATAGCAAGTTTGGTTTCACCATATGGATTGGTTGGCTGTGTTCTGTCTGTTTCAAGAATCGGAATATTTTCCGGTTCACCATAGGTGGCGGCGGTTGAGGAAAATACAATTTTATCAATATGGTGTTCGACCATGGAATCCAAAAGAATTTTTGTTCCGCAGAGATTATTGTCGTAATACTTGAGTGGATTGACAACGCTTTCTCCAACAAGAGAATATGCCGCAAAGTGAATCACTGCATCTATCTGTTCGTTTTCAAAAATATTATCAAGAAACGCCTTGTCATGCAAATCGCCCGGATAAAATTTCGCATCTTTCGGAACAGCTTCGATGTGTCCGGTTGCAAGATTGTCTGCAATAATAACGCTTTCTCCGGTGCGAATCAACTCTAAAGCTGTGTGAGAACCGATATATCCTGCACCGCCTAAAACAAGTATACTCATTATTTTTTCTCCTATTATTTGATTTCAATACCGCCAAACGGTCTGATTGTCATAATGTAGCACGAATTTTGTCCAAATATTCTGTCCATTTCCGATCTATATGCATTGACAAGATCATTTGGTACAAATGCCTGAACAGTACCTGCGAAACCACCTCCGTGAACTCTTACAGCACCATTGCCTTTTAATATTCGTTTCCCCGCCATAATTGCAAGTGGAATACCTTGTTCCGTTGGCTTTCTGCATGAGTATAAATTTTGCAGATAGTTCATGGAGGAATCTCCCGATTCGTTTACAAGCGTGAGAAAATCCTCAAATCTGTTGTTTTTGAGAGCTTCCGTTTCTGCCTTTGCACGATAATTGTCGCCAAAAAAGTGAATTGCACGCAAGACAGCTCTGTCAGAAATCTTCTTTTTAATATCAGGGAGATTATCCCAGAATTGATTTTCATCAACTTCACGAAGAACCTTTTTGCCGAAATATTCTGCAACTTCGTCCATTTCTGTACGAACGGCTACATAATCATCTGTCAAATCAGAATGATCTCCTTTGGTGTCTGTGATGATCAATGCATAGCCGGTTTTTGAAAGGTCAAAATCAATTTTTTGGATACCTGGATTTTGAATGTTTTGAAAATCAAGAAAAACAAATCCACCAACGGAGCAAACCATCTGATCCATCAATCCGCTTTTCTTGCCGAAATAAAAATTTTCTGCATATTGTCCGATTTTTGCGATTTCAACCGCACCAATCCGATTGTTATTGTAATAGCTGTCAATTGCCGTTGCAATCAATGTTTCAAATGCAGCAGAAGAAGAAATACCGCTTCCGGCAAGTACATTTGAAGTTGTATACATATCAAATCCAGAAATTTCTACGCCTAAATCCTTAAAGCGAGCTGCAATCCCTCTGACAATTTCAGAAGAACCTTTTTCACCGATATGAACATCCAAATCGTCCGGTGAAACTGCAAATTCATCGTATCCCTCTGATTTAATTCTGATGATGTTTTCATCATGAAATGCTACAACACCGATAACATCTAAGTCAACTGCTCCTGCAATGACACAGCCATGTTGATGATCGGTATGATTACCGCCGATTTCTGTTCTACCCGGAGCAGAATAAACGTGTATATCATTTCTATTCGGATACAGTGCTGTGAATTTCTCCACAGCACTCATATATCGTGATTTCTGACTTTCTATATCCTGTGGCTTATAAATATTTGCGAAGATATTATCAAATCCACCACAAGTAACATTGTCTTGAAAATCCTGTATTTTCATTGCTTTCCTTTCTTCTTACGATCTTAAGGGCATAATTACAAATTCCAATTTCATCGGCTGATCTGCATGGATTCTGTACTCCTCATGGACCGGTGCACCCCAGGAATCATCGCCGCCGACACCCATTTGCTTTGCAGCGATTCTGACCCATGTGTAGCGAACACTTGGAAGTTCATCTAAATGCATTGCATTTTCGAGTTCATAGGCACTGTATGGCAGTACACTCATTTCAAACGGAGCAGATGCCTTTTGGAACGTCAGACCATGCTGCATATCATCATGGACAGAGAGCGTTCTTACACCGGTACGATTGCCGCATTCCTGCGGATTGAGATAGCCGGAAAGATTTTCTTTTGCCGTAGATTTCCACAATCCCAGTCTTGCTCCTTTGCATCTGTCGCTGTAATTTTCATCAGGGCCGAGTCCGTAATACTGAAAATTGCAAAGCTGTTTTTTCATCTTGAAGTCCAATGCAAGAACCGGCATATCGGACATACCGCTTACTCCTGCATAATTTACACTTACGCCCAGCTTTCCGTCAAAGTGTGCGGTATAGGTTACAGTAAACTCAAAAGTAGGAATGCAGGCAGCCTGATATGTGAATGTGATTTTCAGAGCATCTTCCTGTTCCAGCCATGAAACGGTTTTATACTTTGCAAATTTGCCTGCGACATACCACTGTGCAAGATTGTACGGCTCGGAAGCACCGGTGTCATTGTCTGTCATCGCTCTCCAGAAGCTGACCTTTGGTGTGCGTGTGATATATTCAAAATCATTGTATTTCAGAGAACTGATGCCGCCCTCTTTTTTGTCAAACATCATGGAGAAGTTTTCTCCGTGAACGCCAATGATAACATCGCCGTATACAATCGTTGGCTTTTGCAATGTGGTTTCCGGAATCTGATTATCTTTCACTTCAAACACTTCCTGAGCAAAGGCAATTTCGTGCCCTGCATCTGCCCATAGTGTCTGATCTGCGGTAACGGCGGAAACATGATAAACATATTCTCCTACACTGTCTATTTTGTGAAGTGTCAGTTTCAGTGTCTTGCTTTCTCCGGCAGGAACATTCAGAGAAAATGTATCGGATTTCAGAACAACGCCGTTCTTTTCCAATCGTACAACAAAGGACAAGTTGTTTGTATCTGCAAAGAGATTTCGATTTTCTACGGTAAGCATTCCGTTTTGAATAGACATTCTGATGTTGGAGTAAAGAGCCTTCATTTCCTGAACCTTTGGAGAGTAGGTTCTGTCAGCATAGATCACACCGTTGGTGCAGAATCCGTAATCGCTTGGTCTGTCCTCAAAATCTCCGCCATAAGCCGGAACTGTTTTCCCGTCGTCATTTTGGGTTTCAATTGCCTGATCGATGTAGTCCCAGATGAAACCACCCTGATAAGCCTCATATTTGTCCTCAAGGTCAGTGTAAAGGCTCAAACCGCCAAGAGAATTGCCCATCGCGTGCATATACTCACAACTAATATACGGTCTGCCGCTGTTCTGTTTCAGGTATTCTTCCACTTCCTGCGGTTTTGCGTACATACGGCTTTCCATATCCGTGATGAAATCATACTGATTGTCCGGAACTCTTGTAACGCCCTCATAGTGCACCGGTCTTGTCGGGTCTACGCTTCTGAAATATTCCGACATTGCAGCAATATCTTCTCCGCAGTAGGATTCGTTTCCGCAAGACCAGATGAGAACACTTGCGTGATTCTTGTCACGTTCATACATTGATTTCGCTCTGTCCAGTACAGCTTCTTTCCATTCCGGAAGTGAACCCGGTACATTCCAAGACGGATCTGTTGCACCAAGCTTCTGCCATGTACCGTGTGTTTCCAGATTGGTTTCATCGATCAGATAAATGCCGTATGCATCACAGAGCTGATACCAAAGAGAATTGTTTGGATAATGACAGGTACGAACTGCATTGATATTGTTTTTCTTCATGAACCGGATGTCAAACAGCATATCTTCCTTTGTGATTGCTCTGCCTGTTTTCGCATCAAATTCGTGTCGATTGATACCCTTGAAAATAATACGTTTTCCATTCAGGCACATGATTCCGTTTTTCAGTTCAAATCGGCGGAATCCGACTTTGGTTCTGCTGACCTCGATTTCATTTCCGCTTTCGTCTGTCAGAATCACTGTAAATGTGTAGAGATTCGGTATTTCGGCACTCCAAGGCTTGATATTTTCAATTGTCCGGTTTACGGATTCCTTTTCATTGGATTCTGCGATGACCGTTCCATTTTCATCTGTCAAGATCGATTTCACAGAACACTTGCCCACAATACCCAGCGTTGCAGAGAAGATACCGTTTGTACCGTCATAATCTGCAATCACTCTCATATCACGAACATGGGCAGACGGTATCGCATAAAGGAATACGTCACGGAAAATGCCGGAGAATCTCCAGAAATCCTGATCTTCCAGCCAGCTTGCAGAACTTCTCTTGAACACTGCAACAGCAAGTTTGTTGCCGGTTTCACGAATACACGGTGTCAGTTCAAATTCAGACGGTGTAAAAGAATCTTCGCTGTAGCCGATAAATTCGCCGTTCAGCCAGACATACACAGCAGTTTCCACACCCTGAAAAGAAATGAATACACGTTTGTTTTTCAGAGCATCGTTTAGATCAAAATATCTGACGTAGCTGCCGACAGGGTTGTCCTTTTCAGAGATAAACGGCGGACGGAGATGCTCCTGTCCCTCCCAAGGATAAATGGTATTGACGTACTGCGGTTTGCCGTATCCCTGCAATTCCATGTGTCCCGGAACCTGAATGTTGTCAAAATTGTCAGTGCTATTGTTTTCTTCATAGAACTTTTGCTGCCATTCAGACGGATTCTTTGCCCACGCAAATTTCCAGATGCCGTTCAGATTCTGAATCAGAGAGGAATTGTCTGCATCGGCTTCCAAATGGTTTGCATAGATTCTGTGGTCGGAATGTGCTGCGATTCTGTTGACTGCAAACACTTCCGGATTGGTCAGCCAGTCGAGTGTATATTTCATATTGTTCCCTCCATTTTAGTTCTGTGATTCCATCACAACTTCATTTTCGGATATTCCAAGTTTTTCTTTGATTTCCGCATTTGCCTTTTCAACATTCATCTTAGAAAGAATAAATGCGATGATCAGATTCAGTGCAAACGGAACGATCAGATACATAATGTGAAGCATATTGATAGCAGAATCAGGCTGTACTGTCAAAGTGCCCTTGAATCCGCTAAAGTCGAGCAAAAGACCGACAATTGCTGTTCCAAGTCCACCACCGATTTTTACACCAAGTGATGTGCAGGAGTACATGATTCCATCAACGTGCTTGTGTTTGGTAAGCCAGCTATATTCAGAGCATGATGCGATGACTGCATTCATATCACCTTGCCATGGACCTTGACCGAGTGCTGCAAGTGCTGTAAATGCAAGCATCAGCGGAATGTTTCCCATGTATCCGGCAACTGCTACCAGAAGTCTGCCAACTGTTGCTACCATGTAGCTGTATTTGTTCAGCTTATACATGCCGTTCCATTTTTGTACGATGGTAGGAGTGAAGATCAAGGCGATAATCAAAGGAATATTGATAAACCACGCAAATGTACCGAACATATTCTCATCTGCGAGAACATATTTTGCATAGTATGTTCCAACACCGATCATCGCACCATAGAACTGCTGCAAAATATAGGTTGCTGTGATCATCACATAATATTTGTTGTGTACGAGAATTTTGAATGCTTCTCCAAAACTGTATCTGGTTTCTTCTGTTTTTGTTTCACTGTCTGCAAGTTCCTTATCAGAAAGTTCCTTTACAGAAAGAGCGGAAATTGTATTTACAATAAGACCGATAACCGCATAAATAATTGCGACTGTTCTCCAGCCATTTGCACCGCCGCCCATTGCTTCAACAAATTGGAATGTAACAGCCTGAATCAGGAGGCTTGTTCCAAATGCGAAGATAAAGCGATAAGAACCCATCTGAACTCTTTCCTTGCTGTTCTTTGTAACAAGAGCGGTCAGAGCAGAATATGCGATGTTGTTTGCCGTATAAAATACACTGTTAAGAAGTGTGTAGCAGATAAAGAACCATGCGTACTGAGCAAAATTATCCATGTTCATCGGGATTGCAAATACACCGATCAAGGTAATTGCACAGCCGATAAAACCATAAAGCATCCACGGTTTTGCCTTGCCCATTTTCGTATGTGTCTTATCAATCAACGTACCAAAAATGATGTCTGTTATTCCATCAAAAATCTTCGATACAGCAATGAGAATGCCAATAACACCTGCGTTTAATCCAATCGTGTCGGTAAGATAGATCATTATGAATGACGTCAGCAATGCATAGACAACGTTCCCTGCAACATCGCCGGAACCATAACCGATTTTGTTATACCACTTTAAGTATGTTTTTTCTTTGCTCATAATAGAGCTCCTTTCATTGTTTGTATGCCCATATGGACAGAATTTTTCCTTAATGAATGATACGAACTGCTTTTCATCTTGCAAAAACGAAATAATGCCATCGTCAGAATAGATGATTATTTTTTTGAGCATAAAGAATTTTTACTGAATTCAACATAGAATTACAATGAACGACGTCTTTTTTTAATTCTTTTCTCTCATTTCTTGATTCTATTATACCACACAAAACGGCTTAAAAAATACACAATATTATAAAATATATGCACAAAATTTAGGATTTTTCTTGTAATCGGTGATCAGGAGTGATATACTATATTTATAGAAGCAAGGAGGTGTTTTTTATGTTCATGAATGTTGCCTATTTAAACAACTCTACATCTACTGTAGTGGATAATACGAAACCTTTGATCGTAACAAGCTGTGGAAATTATCGTGTGAAAAATCGTTCTGAAGTAGTGACACATCGTCCGAAGGGAAGAAAAGATTATCAGCTTTTATATATTGCCTCCGGAAAAGGACATTTTTTCATTCACGGAGAAGAAAAAACGGTTTCAGCCGGAAATATTATTATATATTTGCCGGATCAACCACAGGAATATGTTTATTATCGTGCAGATCAAACCGATGTTTATTGGGTGCATTTTACCGGAAATGAAGTAGAAGAAATTTTAAATTATTACAATATCAACCTGCAAAATAATATTCTCTATATTGGAACATCTCCCGATTATCAGTGGTTATTTGGTCAGATGATTCAGGAATTGCAGCTTTGCAGACCACGGTATGATGAATTGATTTCTTTGCAGCTGCGAAATATTTTTGTTTTGATAAGCCGTGCAATCATGAGTGCAAAGAAATTCAGCAGCACCAGTGAAAAAGAAGTTGCTTTTGCGATGCACTATTTTCGTAAGAATTACAACACAGAAATCAGCATTGAGGAGTACTCCGAATCCAAAGGGCTTAGCAACTGTTGGTTTATTCAGTGCTTTAAAGAAATCACAGGTTCCAGTCCGCTGCAATATATCTTAAAGCTACGAATCTCCAACGCACAAAGTTTGTTAGAAAATACGGACTACACCATTACTGAAATTGCAAATATGGTTGGATACACCAATTCGCTTTATTTCAGCAGACTGTTTCATAAATACATTGGTATGTCACCAAAAGAATATCGAAAAGTAAAACTCAAAGAAAATCTCAGGGAGTAAAAAACAAAACTCGTTTGGCAAAAACTAAACCAAACGAGTTTTGTTGTATAATAAAACTTGACACCCCACGCTCAAAAAATATACTAAAATCAGGAGAGTGACGAGCAGGTCAAGCGTATCAATGAGCTGAACGAGTTCATTGAGCAGCAGGATTCCGAACTGACCGAGTTTGACGAGAGCCTTACCCGGCGGTGGCTTAAGGAGATTGTCATCTGGGACGATAGGTTTTCTGTGGAACTGAAGTCTGGGGTTATAATTGATATTGAAGGCTAGTAACCATAGACACACCAAACCCTCTCGGCCATGATAGTCGGGAGGGTTTCATGCATCTCTATTTTAGATTAGATATAGTTGAAAGAGCATTCATCACTCGTATACAATCAACTTTTTCTCCAATTTGACTAGTTCGTCCGTGCACAAGCCAGTGCCGATTTGCCTCATCAGGTTCTGCTTTAGAAAAATCACTTTTCTCAAATAATAGCGTAGTGTATTCATAAATCGAGTACCAACATAAACTTTTTAAGGAATTACCGTTTTGTTTCTCTTCTGAAGCATGATAATTACATATTCTCATAACTCTCACATCTTTAGGGTCATCCCCATAACTAGAAATAACACCTTCAAGAATAGTTGTCAAGACAGTTAAACAAGAAGAATACATTCCCTGTCGAAAAATTGAATATGCCTCTTCAAATCTCTTTTTTTGTCCTTCATTATTTATAGATGAATATATTATTTGATATAATTCGTCAAGTTGTTCATCTGAATAAAAACCCAAAAAGAATTCATCAATTTTTCCACTATCAGAACAACATTTTCTTAGTTCTTCTAACTGCTGCACATCGATAGTCAATGGTATAGTCCAACCTGAATGCGCTATTATTGACACAAGTTCTTTATAGCCTTCTTCAATAACATCCGTTGCTGGAACTATTGGCTCTTTTGGCTCCCCTTCGATTTTATAAAATGGAAGGTCTTTATTATTGAGAATAATATCCTGCATCTTTCTCATCATTGCTTCTTTTCTTTTTTTCTTTGGAAGCCTTTTTATCTTCATTATTTCAATTTGCGCCGCAACTTTAGTATATGAATCGTATATTCTATCAACTTCATCTATGCTTATTCCAAAATGTTTTGATGCCCTTTCAAATACAACTTTGTCATGCTTATGTGGATAATAACCATTATCCTTTTTTTTTAGTTCTTCAAATGTTCTTTCACAAAATTCAAACACTTCTCTATCCCTAAATGTTGCCACAGTAATTCACCCCTATAGTTTTATTTTGAAATATCTTCATTAATTTTACCGTCATCAAGTCTGTATTGTTTTTTCATAAATTTATCTGGATTCTCCCTATCTTTGCCTTTTCTATACGGACGAACCATAACCACCCTTCCATCAGGGAGCGTCCGCTCATGCCCTCGTACTCCCCAAGACGACATATGATATTTACGTCCAGAACCTACCAAACCATATTCTATAGGATTTCCGTCTGCATCTAACTGAATAACTCTTTTTATCAAAATGATTCTATCTTGAGATTTGTATTTATCGTCATTACCAGAAATTGGACCTCGCTGCTCAACAACTCGTATATCCTCTGGACAATTATTTACTTCATATTGAACTCCTACCCAGAAATTCCTAAGCCAATATGCCAATCTTGTCATATCATCATAAGTAAAATAACTAAGTGCCTCTTCAGCTACGACGACAGGTAAAACATAAGCATTTTCATCTTGGCTTATTTCTAATACTGCCACATCCATTTCAGTCCCACAATCCTTGTCTACCAAACAAACTGTTACGGCGCAATAGACTGATTTATCGATATATCTGAAAGTTACAAATATGCCATATGGAGAAGATTCTTCACGGCGGTTAGTAATATTGTTCAACAGCATTCCAATCTGAGTTTCCTGATGAATATCTCCGAATATCTCCAATCTAAAATCTTTCAGTGAAACTTGCTGCTCAAAGAAATTATATCCTCTTCCAATAAATGAAATTTGGTCTGCCTTTGTATCAGTCATCTCAAAATAATCTAGATTGGGACCAAAATCGTTTTTTATTCCATTTATATCTACATTTGAAAAATCAATCTGTTCGCTCACTGATTTTATCCATTGCCATTCTATTTCTTTCTTAGTTGACGGCATACGATGTAAGCTGAAATCCATATTAATCAATCCTCTCTCACGTTATCTATTCCACTATCCGAAAATACCATAAGCCCTGAGTTGCAGTTTTATGCCAAGCTTGAAAATCTTTCAAAAATCGCGACATCTATCCTGCCCACCATCACACCACTTCCGCACACCCGACTCTCGCCCCGTGTATCGCTGCGAAACTGCTGTCACCGCAGACATATTTCCCTATACGCCAAATCGCCATATTCCACCAAAACAGTGTGACCTACCCAATACGCACAAACCGCACCGTTAAGCCGCATATCCCGATTTACTCCGCTTTCCTTGACATCACCACCACGCACTCAACGTGCCTCGTATGCGGGAACATATCAAACGGCTGAATATCGGTCACTGTGTATTTTTTCGTGAGCGTTTTCAGATCCCTTGCCTGCGTAGCCGGATTGCAGGAAATATAAACTATTCTTTCCGGTGCGATTTTTACGAGCGAGTTCAAAAACTTTCTGTCCGCTCCCGTTCTTGCAGGGTCGAGGATCACTGCGTCATAATGCGTGCCGAGCTTTGCCTTCTTTTCAAGAAACTCGCCTGCATCGCCCCGGTTAAAAGCAATGTTGCGGGTAAGCTCGTTTTCGTGACAGTTCTTTACTGCGTCACGGACGGCTGATGCGTTGTATTCGATGCCCTGTACCTGCTTTACATAGTCAGACGCAATTATGCCTATCGTGCCTATTCCGCTGTATGCGTCAAGCAGAATGTCCTTCTTCGTGAGTTTTGCCGCCTTTATAGCGTAGTCGTACAGTTTTTCGGTCTGTGCGTGATTTATCTGATAGAACGAGTGCGGAGAAATTCTGAACCTTTTTCCGCAAAGAATATCCGTAATGTATCCCTCGCCGTAAAGCACCTCGTTTTTATCGCCGAGTATCAGCATTTCGGGAGTGCGGTTTACCGAGAATGTTACAGTTGTTATGTCGGGGAACTGCTTTACAAGAGCCTTCACAAAGTCGTGCTTTTTAGGGAACATTGAGTTTCCGCCGACAAGAGTAACCAGTATCTCTCCGGTATTCTTTCCGACACGGACAAGCACATGACGTAAAAAGCCACGCTCCGTACCCTCGTCATAAGGCTGTATTTTAAACGATTTGAGTAATCCTCTTATACCGACTATTATCTCGTCCGCACGTTTATCGTCAAGCATACAGCTGTCAATTCCGACAATGCCGTTTCTGGACGACTGGTAAACGCCGGAGATTATCCTGCCGTTTCTGTCAGAGCGGAATACCGCCTGAACCTTGTTTCTGTAGTTGTACGGGTCGTCTGCGCCGATTATCGGCGATACCTTGCCGAAACCGTCGAGCAGCTTTTCGGTATCCTTCTGCTTCCATTCAAGCTGCTGTTTGTATGTCATGTTGGACAGTTGACAGCCACTGCATTTTTTCGCAACGGGACATTTCTTGTTTGCCATTTATATTTCCTGTTCTTTCTCCAAAAATTCTTCAAGACCTTCAAGACACATCTCCATATCCTTTCGTCCAAGTTCATAAACGCTTTTCAGCCTTTCGGGATTTCTCTCCGTTCTGCTTATCGTTATCGGCTCAGACGGGCGGATAATAAACACCTTGCCGCTTTGTTCAAGCTCGCATAGCTTGTCTATGCTTTCGTTGTAGACATTGTGACGGTTTTCAAGTGCCTTGCACAAGTCGGGAAATTTACCGTAGAACGAGCGTATCAGCAGTTTGTTCATCGGCTTTTTGCGGTAGTTCATATCACGGGTGAGGATCACGACCTGCTTTTTGTATCCCATTTCGGAAAAATGCTCAAACGGTATGCTGTCGGAAATTCCTCCGTCAAGATACGCCCTGCCTCCGATTATTACAGGCTTTGATATAAACGGCATCGAAGCAGAAGCACGGAGCATTTCCATATCCCGAAGTACGCTTTCGACCTTCAGATACTCCGGCTTTCCCGTTTTTACATCGGTCACCGTTGCATAAAACGGCACGCCCGATTTCTGATAGGTTTCGTCATCGAATATATCAAGCTCGTTCGGCACTTTGTAATAGGCATATTCCGTGTTGAAAAAGTCACCGCTTTTAAGTAACGGCTTTATCCCCATGTAGTTCCTGTCGCCGTTGAAGCGGCAGTTGTAGCGGATGACCCTGCCGTCCTGCCTTGACAGAAAATTCACTCCGAACACCGCACCTGCTGATGTTCCTATTATCCCGTCAAAATTTATATCGTTTTCAAGAAGTACGTCAAGTGCGCCTGCCGTGTACATTCCACGCATAGCGCCGCCTTCAAGCACAAGTCCTGTTTTCATATTGTTTTCCGTTAAATTTATTTGCCGTATTCGTTGTCAAATTCTTGTATTTCTCTGAGCATATCCTCAGTACTGTCATCGCTCATATCGTACCATTCCATCTTTTTCAGGTACTTGCCGAGCCAGCTGTCGTGAAGCGCATTCGCCACAATTCCGACTTCGCTGAAAGAATCGTTACCGTCCCCAATAACAAAAGTAAGCCGCTTATTATCTGTCGGCACTTCTTTAAAATTACACCCTGCAAACGCTTCTCTTACTGTCTTATATACCGCATCCAAATCGTGTTGCTGTAAGCTCAGCACTTTTTCATCGTCTATTTCCACTGTGATTTTGTATAAGTAATCCATACCTGCCGCCTTATCGGGTTACATATTTTTAGTACCGCCATATTTGACAACATCCGCCCGATACGCTATAATATTCAGTGCAACAAGCGGATGTGCTGTGATAATATTCTATCACTTTTCGATATTATTTGCAACACGAAAAAGTCCGCCCGAAAGGAAATAATAAACAATATGGCTGAAATAATAGATGTTGCCGATATAAATATACCCGAACTCGAAATATACACTCACCTTACAGATGCACGGCTTCGCAAGGTGTACGAGTATGAACACGGAATATTCATAGCCGAAAGTCAGACGGTTATAGAAGTAGCCCTTGACGCAGGCTGTAAGCCGATTTCGATGCTCACAGACAGAAAGTATATCAATGACCGTGCAAACGGCATAATAGAGCGGTGCGGTGATATTCCGGTATACACCGCCGACAGCAAGATAATGTCCGGGCTTACAGGCTATGAGCTGACAAGGGGAATGCTGTGCGCTATGGAGCGTCCTGCGCCGAAAAGGGCAGAGGAGCTTTGCAAAAATGCACGCAGGATTGCCGTACTCGAAAATATAGCCGATGTCAGCAACACAGGAGCAATAATTCGCTCTGCGGCGGCACTCGGCATAGACGCTGTGCTGATAACACCGTCCTGCTGTGACCCTCTTTGCAGGAGAGCCATAAGAGTAAGTATGGGAACGGTATTCCTTATCCCGTGGGGATATATAGGCGAGGATGAGCATTGGTGGCAATCGCACGGCCCCGCATATCTTAATTCGCTGGGCTTTAAAACAGCGGCAATGGCGCTCACGGATAACTCGGTAAGTATTGATGACAAGACGCTTCAGAGCGAGGAAAGGCTTGCTATAATACTCGGCTCTGAGGGCTACGGACTGTCGCAGAAGACTATAGACGGCTGTGATTATACGGTAAAGATACCGATGTATCACGGTGTCGATTCGCTCAATGTCGGTGCGGCGGCGGCAGTCGCATTCAGAGAGCTGAGAGTAAGGGAATAATAAACGGGCTGAATTGCAATCATGCAGTTCAGCCCTGTTATTATTACATTATGAATATTAAGTTATCTTATAAAATTCGTTCTTACACTCGCACTTGTATCTGGCAGTGCAATGCCGTTTTTCTTTCCAAGTTCAAAGCATTTCATCATCCACGCCATATTCTTTGCAAGGTTCTGCATTGTCTGCATACCCTCAAGATCCTGTTCGGCTTCACCGGGTACTCTGCCGTATACCATATTCCAGTAGGTAGAGCCGACAACCGGCATCTGCGCTATGCCGAAATACTTGTTCAGACAATCGAACGATGCTGAACTGCCTCCTCGTCTTGCAACCGCAACCGATGCACCGGGCTTGAATCTGAAAGCCGCACCGCCCGCATAGAACGCTCTGTCAAGGAATGACAGTATACGTCCGCTCGGATGAGCATAATATACCGGTGTGCCGAACACAAATCCGTCCGCTTCTTTAGCTTTTGCTATAAACTCATTAACATCGTCATCGTTGAAAGCACAGCCTTTTTCACTGCACTGTCCGCATCCTATGCAATCTCTGACAGGCTTTCCGCCCATCTGGAATATCTCGTATGAAATGCCCTCGTTTTCAAGCGTCCTGCCGACTTCAAGCAGTGCGGCATTAGTATTGCCGTCCGCCTTCGGACTGCCGTTTAGCATCAATACCTTCATTAAAATCGCTCCTTCAAATAATATACTGCAATTTTGCGTTACAGATTATATCACCTTGAATAAAAATAGTCAAGACAAAATTTACCGCATAATTTCATGCTGTTTATCATTCCGACATTCCCACAACCTGCCTATACATTTCCTCATCGTCATAAATAAGATAAAAGTCGGTCGGAACAAAATATTTTTCCTGCAATGCCTCTCTCAGTTCATCCGCAAATTTCTCCGTGCTTTCATACTTACGGGTAATGACCTTTTCGCTGTCTGTCGGATAAATTTTAAGTGCGGTATCGTTAAAGATTCTCTGCCATAATTCGCTGTGTCTGCCGCAGAAATGATACTCGGTTTTACCGAACTGAGTTATCATCTGCAATGCCTCGTTTTCGACAAATTCGCCGTTATCGGTGTTGTTTACAATATAGAATATCAGCGCAATATGTTCCTTTACAGGCGTAATTGAACCTGTCAGCAAATCGACACCGTACAGATTATCCCTAAGTTTTTCGCATCTGTCCATTTATTCTTCCTCCGGGTAAATTATGCCGTGTTCCTGCCTGAACCTTGTCATTATCTCCATAACATCGGCGGTGTAGTCAAGGCACATTACGTTTTTGTCGCCGTTTACCGCCTTTTCCATATCGGTTATTTCATAGTAAAGCGCATCGGAATTTTCGCCTGCGCCGACAAGCTCCGTCCTGCCGTCCGTATAGGTTATTTTTGCTTCCCACGCTCTCGGATATTCAATGATCTCGATATAGCCGTTTTCGCAGGAGATCATAGCACGCTTGGGCTGTTTTGAATGGAGCGACAGCATAACCGTTGCCATCTGCCCCTCCTTATCCGACAGCAAAAGGCTCGCCTGTTCGTCAACTCCAGTCGGTGCGGTTTTAAGCTGTGACAGCATATTGTCTGGCTTTGAATCGAAAAACCAACGGATAACAGACAAGGCATACACGCCTATATCAAGCATTGCACCGCCTGCAAGGCTTCTGTTGAAAAAACGGTTTTTCATATCGTATTCCTTGAAGCTGCCAAAATTCATTGTGATAAGATTCACCCTGCCGAGTATGCCGCTTTTCAGAATTTCATTCAGCTTTTTATATATCGGCATATGATAAACCGTCATAGCTTCACCGATTACAACGTTGTTTTCGCCTGCAAGTGCGATAAGCTCACCGAGTTCGTCACTATTCAATGTTATCGACTTTTCAACAAGAATATGCTTTTTGTTTAAAATTGCTTTCTTCATAAAGCTGTAATGCGTGTTGTGCGGAGTGGTGATGTAGATTATATCGACATCGGGGTCGGAGAACATTTCGTCATAGCTGTCATACACCTTGCCGATATTATATTTTTCGGCAAAAGCAACAGCCTTGTCGTGCGTCCTGTTGCCTACGGCAAACAGATTTCTTCCGTTTTTCTGCATTGCGGCGGCTGTTTCATTGGCTATAACGCCCGTGCCGAGTACCGCCCAGTTGTAGTTTTTCATAATATGCTCCTTTTACAAAAAAATATCGGAAAAGAAAGCTTCCATCGGCGGTCTTTATATGCCGTCAACAGAAGCCCTGCCTGTTTAAATGCGTTCGATACTCCCGTCAATAATTCTCAGCGTGTACTTCAAAGTAGCTCTGCGGATGATTACATACGGGACAAATATCGGGAGCCTTTGTGCCTACTACGATATGACCGCAGTTGCGGCACTCCCATACCTTGACCTCGCTCTTTTCAAATACCTGTGCGGTTTCTATGTTCTTTAACAGCGCACGGTATCTTTCCTCGTGGTGCTTTTCGATCTCGCCTACCGCCCTGAACTTAGCGGCAAGCTCAGGAAATCCCTCTTCCTCGGCTGTCTTGGCAAAATTTTCGTACATATCTGTCCATTCGTAGTTTTCGCCGTCTGCGGCAGCCTCAAGGTTTGCCTTTGTATCGCCTATTCCTGCAAGTTCCTTGAACCACATCTTAGCGTGTTCCTTTTCATTATCCGCAGTTTTCAGGAAAAGGGCGGACATCTGCTCATAGCCCTCTTTTTTCGCTACGGATGCAAAATATGTATACTTGTTTCTTGCCTGAGATTCTCCTGCAAACGCTTCCTGAAGATTCTTTTCGGTCTGTGTGCCTGCATACTTGCTTTTAGCCATTTTTCCATCCTCCTGTATTGCGGCTTGCTTACAATCAAAAATTGCCGTTTATTTACTTTGATTATAGTACGGGAAAGAAGTTTTGTCAATAAGCCTATGCAAACGATGTTTCTTGACAAGAGATTTTTGCCTGTTTATAATGAACATATCTTATTATGTTATGAAAGGGAGATTTGATGGCAGAACCGGTTACGGCAAAGCAAAACGCTATTCACGATTGCGTAAATATATATCTTGACGCTTTCGACAAAAAAGGACCGATCGGAGAACTGTACAGCGAAGCGGTTGCGGAGTATCTTGAACGGTTTATAAAAACAGAAAATTGTTTTATGTATACGTTGATTGAAAAAGATGCTATAGTCGGCTTCCTGACAGCCTGTGAGATCCCCGGAATATTATCAAGGAATATCAAAATTGATACGGTTGCCATTGCACCTGAATGTCAAAATAAAGGCTATGGAACTGCTATGATGAACAAATTTTTCAATCTGTTTGAAAATGCCGTGTTTTCTTTAGAAACAAAAAGAAACAGCATTTCGTATAAGCTGTACACCAAAGTCAGATTCAAAGAGGTAAACGGATGCTTATCTATGTGTAAATATGACAGCAAATAAATAACCGCCGAAGACAGCGACATTTGCTGTATCTGCGGCACTTGAACGGATAGTTATTTCATCATTTTCTTTTTCAAACAGAATTACTTCCTTTTAGTTGCAATTCAATAAAGACTTGCTTAACAAGGTTTAATCCGTCCTTATATTTCTCGTGGTGGTCTGCCCACCGTACAAGCTGCCAAAAAGAAAATGTTTCATTTGGCTCAATAATCACCTTATTGATTGTTCTTGCGGCAAGTTTAAGATTATGTACCTTGTTAATTTGATATTTCATATCAAATCCACTGTTTTCATTCAGCATAAGTGATGAAGTTTCAAATACCGTATTAGGCAATAGTGCCTCAGATTTATTTTTGGCGTATTTGTTTCCGTCTATCAGCATTTCTAAATAGAACAGTTTTTTCCTTTGCCATTTACGGATAGAAAGTAAAAAGGGAAACACCTGTGTCAGTCTTTTTCTTTTCATAAATTCACCCTCTTAGTTTGTTTCTCCCAGATATTCTTCAAGGCATATTCCTCGTTTGTATATTTCGGTAGCCGCATTAACACCGACATATCGGTAATGCCATGGCTCGTTGGCTATACCTGTGATTGCGACTTTATTCTCTGGATAGCGATATATAAACCCATAGCGATAGGCATTTTGAGCGAGCCAGTTATAAACCTCATAACCATATGAATTTATGCCATCAGCATTTATATCAACGCCAAGACCAAGTTGATGTTCACTTGTTCCCGGAATAGCAACCCAGCGTTCTGTTTCTGTTTTTGCGTCGGATTCAGAATATCCTTTTTCGATATACTCCGCCATTGATTCATCGTATATTTGCTGTTGCTCCTGCTCTGTTCTGTAGCCGGAGGCAACAACAGGATATACACCATCATCCCTCATATCATCAAACATTTTCTGAAGCTGAGGGTATATTCTGCTGTCCACGCATTGTCCGTTTGATAGTTCTGTTAAATCGATTTCACTGTCAGTTTCAAGGGGATGCCATTTATTCACCAGTATCAAGTACCATTCTCCATCTGCTTCATTTTCATTACCAAAATCAATGGAAGGCAATGATGCCTTGTTGTATATATCTGTCCCTGCAAAACGCTGAACAAAGATGCAGGCTAATGCTATCAGTAAAATCAGGATGCAGATAAATAAGTGGGGACGGCGTTTCTTGGTTTGTTGGGTATGAGTTGACATCGTTTTTCCTCCCTGATAAGCTAAAAAAGCACGCTTGCTTTTGGTACTGTAATTGTACCAAAAGCAAGCGTGCTTTTTTTTCGTTTCCCCACAAGAGTTTCCTATGTTTTCCTTCGGAATTTCTTACGATTTTCCTACAGGAGCGGAAGAGTGACTGTAAATTCGATTTGCTCATTTTCACTTTTTGCGGTAATTGTTCCGTTATGAAGCTCAACGATTTCTTTTGCAACTGCAAGACCCAATCCTGCACCTCCGCTTCTGGAACTTCGTGCAACATCAAGACGATAAAACTGTTCAAAAATGCGTACAAGCTTTTCTTTTGGAATGGTATTGCCGCAATTGGTAAACTGAATACACAAATTTTCACCGTTTTGTTTTACAGTAATATGAATCGTGCTGTCATCAAAGCTATAATTCACTGCATTTCTCAGCAGATTATCAAAAACGCGCTGCATCTTATTGACATCGCACTTTATCATAGTGTCTGGGGCTATTTCAAGCTCACATTTTAAATTCTTCTCTAAAAACATTGGTTTGAACTCGTATGTAAGTTGTTCAAGCATACGGGTCAAATTGACCCTGCTGTACTCAAGAGTGATATTAGAAAGATTAAACCGCGTGATTTCAAAAAATTCGTTAATTAAATCCTCAAGATGTTCTGCTTTTTCCAAAGAAATTGACAAATACTTTTCTCTTAATTCTTCGGAAATTTTGTTTTCGTCCCGCAGCAAAGTTAAATACCCAATTACTGAGGTGAGTGGGGTTTTCAAATCGTGGGCAAGATAAACAACAAGGTCATTTTTCCGCTGTTCTGAAAGCTCTGCTGCCAGTTTTCGTTGTTCAAGAGTATGCTTAATATGATTGATTTTCTTTTCGATTGCAGTTAATTCAGAAGGCAAAACAATATCTCCTGAATTTTCTTCTATCAGAGCATCTATACTACGGTTAATTTCTTTGAAATACTTGGAAAATTCATTTAGATAAAAGCGCAAAATAATTGCAAATAACAGTAAGGAAAGCACTACGAAGAAAAGACTCATATAATCTCTAATATATATTGAATATACATTATAAGCTCGGTCATAATCATGGTAGACAAAATTATCCAAAAAACCCACAAAAGTGTCTGCTATGTGCCCTTTTAAAAATAGAGAGTACAAGGCTGCTAAAAAAGCAAACGCAAAAAACAACATTCCAAAAATACTAATCAATAATTTGTTTTTAAGAAGACGATAATCATCTCTTTCGCTATTTCTTTTATTTTTCAATGGTATATCCCACTCCCCACACAGTTTTTATAAATTTCGGTTTTTTTGCAGGCTCATTAAGCTTTTCCCTCAATCTTCCGATATGAGCCATAACAGTATTATTGTTATCAAGGAATTTCTCACCCCAAATATTTTCAAACAATTCCTCAGACGAAATAACTTTTCCTCTGTTCTCACACAAGTACCAGAGGATAGAAAACTCAATAGGTGTCAAAGTAACCTCTTTTTCATACAAAGTACATTTGTGAGTATTCTTGTTTATAATAAGTCCTCTTACATCATGTTCTGCAATGGGAGCATCTTTTTCCTCGGTATTAGCCGCATTATTATAACGAACATAACGACGAAGCTGTGTTTTTACTCTTGCGACAACCTCCAAAGGGTTGAATGGTTTTGTAATGTAATCATCAGCTCCGATGGTAAGTCCCATAATTTTATCAGTATCCTCAACTTTTGCCGTCAGAATTATAATAGGATAAAAATACTGTTCTCTGATTTTCTGACAAATACGAAATCCATCAATATCTGGAAGCATTACATCTAAAATTGCCAAATCCATTTTTTGCGTTTCAATACATTCCAAAGCATCCAGACCATTATAAAATTTATGTACCGTGTAACCATCATTTTTTAGATAAACCTCAATCAAGTCGGCTATCTCTTTTTCATCGTCTACAATTAAAATACTTTCATTCATAATCAGCTTTCACGCTCCTTACACCCTCGCCAAACTCAACTTTTACGTTGATATGTCCGTCTGGCTTTTTGTGGGAAAGCAGTACTACCGTCTCAACATGGTTCGTACCACTGAACATATCCACTGCTACGCACTTGTCGGTGTTGTATCCGAGTTCCTTGAAATACGCGCAGTCACGGGCGGCGGTGGCGGCGTTGCAGGAGACCATGACGATGCGGGGGGCGGAGAAGGCGGCTATCTGCTCGCAGGCGTCCCTGCCGCAGCCCTTGCGGGGAGGGTCTACCATTATCACGTCGGGGCGGAGGTTGCGTGAATGCAGTATCCGTGCGGCTTCGGCGGCATCGGCACAGATAAATTCGCAGTTTGTTATGCCGTTTGCGAGGGCGTTCTGCTTTGCGTTTTCAATTGCCTCGGGGACTATCTCGACACCGATTATCTTCTTTGCCGTGCGTGCCATGGAAAGCCCGATCGTGCCTGCTCCGCAGTATAGATCAAGCACGGTTTTTCCTGCGGCATCCGCAAAGTCACGGGCGGCGGCATACAGCTTTTCGGCGGACGTGGTGTTCACCTGATAGAATGACTTAGGAGATATTGTGATACGATTTCCGCACATTGTGTCATTTATGGTGCTTTTTGCGGTGCAGAGGATCTCTTTTTCGCCGAGAATAACATTTGTATCTTTACTGTTGATGTTAATTACAGAGCTTACTATTTCGGGGTATTTTTCGAGAAGCCTGTCCGACAGAATTTTAATTTCCGGAACATTTTTTGCCACTACTATACAGAGGCATATTTCTCCGCTGTAGTGACCTTTTCTGAGATACAGATGGCGGAGTGTGCCTTTGCGTGTCGTTTCGTCGTAGGCTGATAATTTCAGTTCTGTTGCAATATTTAAGAAGTCGGCGGTTATTCTTGAAAAAATGTCGGGCTGTAAAAGGCACTTTTCGCAAGGAACTATTCTGTGCGAGTGGAAGGCATAGAATCCTGCGATAAGATTTCCGTCCTTGTCGGTGCCTATAGGCATCTGCAGCTTGTTGCGGTAGCCGTTTATATTGTCGTTGCGGATTATCGGCAAAAATTCGGGCGAAAGACCGCCTATTCTGGTGAAAGCGTCCTTTACGAACTGCTCTTTGGCTCTTAGCTGAGCCTCGTAGCTTATATGCCGCAGAGAACAGCCGCCGCACTTAGTGTAAACGGGGCAGTCGGGAGTGACCCTGTCGGGAGAGGGTGTGATAATTCTCTCTATCTTGCCGTAGCAGTAGGTTTTGTTTACTTTCAATATCTTTACTTCAAGCTTGTCCCCTATAGCAGAAAACGGCACGAAAATAACCATGCCGTCCTTCTTGCCTATACCGGAACATTCGCTTGAAAGAGCTGTTATCTCAATTTCAACGATGTCGTTCTTTTTCATTATATCTGTCCTAAGCTGAGTGCCTTTAAATAAGCGTTTATAAAGCCGTCAAGGTCGCCGTCCATAACTGCGCCGATGTTGCCCATTTCGTAGCCTGTGCGGTGATCCTTTACCATTGTGTAGGGCATGAATACATACGAGCGTATCTGTGCGCCCCAGGCAATCTGAAGCTGTTCGCCCTTGATGTCGGAAATCTTGTCGAGGTGTTCTCTTTCCTTGATCTCAAGCAGCTTTGACTTCAGCATACGCATAGCGTATTCTCTGTTCTGATGCTGTGAACGCTCTGTCTGGCAGGCGCACACGATACCTGTGGGGATATGTGTGATACGAACAGCAGAGGATGTCTTGTTGACCTTCTGACCGCCCGCACCGCTTGCACGGTAAACGTCCATCTTAATCTCGTCTTCGCTTATCTCAATGTCAATATCTTCATTGATTTCAGGCATTACTTCAACGGAAGCAAAGCTTGTGTGGCGGCGTCCGGAGCTGTCAAAGGGAGATACACGGACAAGTCTGTGTACGCCGTTTTCGCTCTTCAGATAGCCGTAGGCGTTTCTTCCCTCAACCAGTATGCTGGCGCTCTTTATGCCTGCTTCTTCACCGTCAAGGTAGTCGAGTACGGTTACCTTCATACTGTGCTGTTCTGCCCAGTGGTTGTACATACGGTAAAGCATCTCGACCCAGTCCTGAGCCTCTGTACCGCCTGCGCCTGCGTGGAATGTGAGAATCGCATTATTATGGTCAAATTCGCCTGAGAGAAGGGTAGCGAGCTTCTGCGATTCAAGCTCAGTTCTGAAATGCTTTGCAAGCTCCTGTATCTCGGAAAGCATAGATTCGTCATCCTCTTCCTGAGCAAGCTCGAGCATTGTCATTACATCGTCATAGCTTTCACGGAGTTTTTCATAACTCTGTACTATATTCTTATCTTCGCCTATTTTCTGAGAAATTTTCTGAGAATTTTCTACATCGTTCCAGAAATCAGGCTGTGCGCTCTGTTCTTCGAGTTTTGCTATTTCTGCTTTGAGGTTGTCAAGGTCAAGTGCGCCGGCAAGCTCTTTAAGCTCAGGCTCATAGCCCTCGAACTCAACTTTGAGTTCATCATATTCTAACATAGGTTACCGTTCCTTTCAATTTTGCAATACTGTTTTATTATATACCAAAAAAATTTTTTTGTAAAGCCTTGAAATCGTTTTCATTTTATGATATACTCAATTTATTCGGTGAAAACGCAGGTTTTCGCTAAATTGTTCCGGTAAGCTGTCTGTGAGCGGTGCGTAGCGGCGGACGAACGAATTACCGGAAAGGACGGATAAGTCTTAAAAATCAGTATTTCTGAAAAAAGTTGTGTAAGGAGTTTATTAACATGAGCGAGATCAAGAAGATCCACATGGGTCCTGCTAAATGTGCGGTTGACCTTGGCGACGGAAGCGAAAGAGGAGAGTATGTAAACCAGGATTATATCCTGAACAAGCTGGGCAGACCTCACAGAGCGGTAAGCCTTATGTATTGCTATTATCCGCTTGACGAAACATGGCCTGCAAGAGCGAGAAACGCTTTCAAGGACAAGGAAATCACATTCCAGTGGGATTATCCCTATGACGACTATTTTACATATAAGGGCGGTATCGGCGGAACAACCGACGACGAGCCTTTCACCTGTATGCGTGATGTAAGACGTCACGGACAGGATGTTATACTTACAATGACGATAGATCCGAATGTTACGGACGAGCATCTTGAACAGATAGGCAAGGAACTTTCGACATTCGGCCGTATGCAGCTGAGAATCAACCACGAAGCTACAGGTAACTGGTTCTCGTTTACAAAGCGTGCGACATATCAGCAGGTGGCCGATTTCTATATTCATGCCCGTGAGGTAATAAAGAAGTTTGCGCCCAACGTACAGACTATTCTCTGTATCGGCGGTGTGGAGCATCCCGAAAAGGGCGAAGAAATCGAGATGGAAAAGGAATTTGCCGACGCTGTAAGAGCAACGGATATATGGTCTGTTGACAAGTACATGGCTCTTCACTGGGGCTGGCCTTTTGACGTAGCGGACGAGGGCGGAAACTCTTTCGGCAGAAGCAAGGTAGCGGATACATATAATCTTACTAAGCTGTCGGAAAAGCGTTACAGAGAGCTTTGCGGCGGAGTAAAGAAGCCTATGGTAATGAGCGAGTTCAACGCTGACGGCGATGTAACGGGACCTTACGAGCAGGCTGAAATGGTAAAGGAATTCTGCGATATGCTCAAGAACGACAAGGATCAGGGCTGGTTCAACGGCTTTACATTCTATCAGTTCCGTGACAGAGGCAGACTGGGACTTGAAATCGAGGATCCGAACAATGCTGACTGCGGTATTGAGCAGCCTGTAATGCAGACCTACAAGGAGATAATCCACGACGAATATTTCTATCCCGAAATGAAGAGCGAGGGCGGCGCACAGTTCCCTGTAAAATTACGTTGGGGCGGTTCTGAGGACGCTGAGGGTATCGAGATACCTCTGCACTTTGAAAAGAATCCCACATTCTGCGAAATCACATTTGAGGATGAGGACGCAGAGCTTAATCTTATGATGGAAATCAACGGCAAGTGGTTCTACAAGGCACCTCACGCAAAGACGATTGACTTTATGTCGGCATTCTTTGAAAAGCCTCTTGACGGTGAAGCTGACATGACGCTCAAGATATTTGCACCTCCTGCAAGCGGTGAGAACGTAAACGACGGCAGTGAGGACTGGATGCTGAACACTTATTCGACTATCACGAAGATGCCGAATATCCGTATCAGATTTGCGCCTATCTTAAAGTAAGGCGGGCGGCGGGTCGCCGCTGACAATTCCGCCTGCGGCGATGTGCCGCTTCAAGTTCCGCCTTTGGAAATGATGGCAATTTGCTCAAGATAGTGGAACGGCGGGGTTACACAAAGTGATAATTTAATATGTGGCGGTCATGGCAGTAAGCTGTGACCGCTTTTTTGCGGGTGTGAGCCGATTCAAATTCGCCGTTTTGATTGTTGGCGATTGGCGGGAGGTTACGTTATCGGCGGGTTCCTTACGGAACACCATTTTGACGAGTGCTGAGAATTGAATATAAAGAATCCGCTGTTTAATGCAAATGGCGGATTTTTTGTTGGGGAGGTTGGTGAGGTTGTGATGAATTGTGGGAATATTCGTAGGGGAGTGGCTGTGTGTGCTTTTTTGGGTTTCGCATCCTTGCCTCGTCAGCCATTTGTGCCGTTGCATCGTGCAACGGCTTTGTGTGGCTGACTTTAAGTATCCGTGCTTAAAACTTTGGGCACACACACTAAGGCATCCTTGCCTTGCTTGCCCCTCCCGAAACATCACTGCAATTATCAAAACAAGTTAATAGAATTATAATGTAAAAAGAAATTGCGTTTTACCCTTGATACTTAACAGATTAAAAACGCTGAGAAAATCAATAACTTCGATTCAACGGGAGGGGCAAGCCCCTCGCCCTACGAAAAGCGAGTGGGATAGTGCGGAAAATCTAATTGATGGTGCGGATGGGGAACAATCCCTACCGTCTTGCAGACAGAAAAGTTGCAAATATGCCAGCGTTTGATGTATCGCATAATAAAGCGGAATTTTCAAGTCTTTCGTTTGTCTGCAAGCCACCTCCCCTTTTTCGAGGGGAGGCAAGTATGATAGCGCAAGGCAAAGGATAGTGCGGTTTTTGGAAGGGCTGGTGCTGGGCGAGAGGTTGGTGTGACAATCCCTCCGTCTTGACGGCAGATAAGTTTGGCAAATTAAAAAAGGCGGACGTGTCGCAAGTAAAACGCAACAAAGCAACAGTTTGTGCCTTGCCGTCAATCCACCTCCCTTTGACAAGGGCGGCAAGAATGTGGTGCTTTGCGATGGATAGTACACAATGACGGTGTTATGCAAAGCGTAACATAAACGGAATATGGGCGGTCATGGCGGTTTGCTGTGACCGCTTTTTGCGGCGATGTGCCGATTCGGATTACAGTTATTAAAATAATTGTGCTGACGGAGTGCAATCCCTCCGTCTTGACGGCAGATAAGTTTGGCAAATTAAAAAAGGCGGACGTGTCGCAAGTAAAAATGCAACAAAGCAACAGTTTGTGCCTTGCCGTCAATCCACCTCCCTTTGACAAGGGAGGCAAGAATGTGGTGCTTTGCGATGGATAGTACGCAATGACGGGGTTATGCAAAGCGTAACATAAACGGAATATGGGCGGTCATGGCGGTTTGCTGTGACCGCTTTAATTTTACGTTCGGGGAGTGCGTGGCGAAAAATTTGCGGGATTTAAACGGGTTGATGGCGTGGTGGGGCCGGCACAGCGGGCGGGGCAGAGACTGTATAGTGTGATAACATAGTTTACAGAATGTGCAAGGACATAGTTTACATATTTATGATAAAATAGAGGCATAAAAT